>Ga0080064_1000282_pt1 | contig 146670 bp, 151 predicted proteins | sample Subgrocontami54m_FD_69260 | JGI IMG/M metagenome (GOLD analysis project Ga0080064, IMG submission 69260) | Subsurface groundwater microbial communities from S. Glens Falls, New York, USA - GMW46 contaminated, 5.4 m (SPADES assembly) (version 2) ...
GAACAAACAAAGGCGAATCGTGGTTTTGCACGAATGATGAAGCCATTCGTACAAAACCACGATTTCGAAGAAAGGCGGCAGAGACTTTGCTTTTATCCAAGGTCCTTGATTGGGTCCGGATGGCTTCATCATCCGGACCCAATCAAGGAGCCCCACGGTCTTCCAGCCGGGAAGACGGTTTCAGGAGCGGCAGCAATTGAACAAGCAAAGGCGAATCGTGGTTTTGCACGAATGATGAAGCCATTCGCACAAAACCACGATTTCGGAAGAAAGGCGGCAGAGGTTTTGCGTTTATCCAAGGAGCCCGCCGGTCTCCGATCCGAGGAAGCGGTTCCCTGCCGCCGAACCGCACCGAGCGCGGCAAATACTTTCTCCGGCGCGGCCGAAGCGCTTCCCGAAATTTCTAGTCCTTCGGCGGCACGTAGCCGCTGGCCATATCGGCGCCGCCGCCGAAGAAGTGTTTTTCCATCTGTTCGGCGAGATACTTGCGGGCGCGTGCGTCGGCGAGATTGAGCCGGTTCTCGTTGATCAGCATGGTCTGATGCTTGATCCAGCCTTGCCACGCCTCCTTCGAAACCGAGTCAAAAATGCGTTTGCCCAGTTCGCCGGGATAAGGCGGAAAATCAAGACCTTCCGCTTCGCGTTCGAGTTTGACGCAGTTCACCATCCTTGCCATTTCGCCACTCCGGGTACCCGATTCGATCAGGCTGATCAGATGGGCCGATTCTAGCGCCGTTTGGCTTCCCGGTCGCGCAGGGTTTGCTTCAAAGCGACTTCATCAATACCCTGGAGCGTCGCTGGAAATTGTAGAGCGCCTTTTTTTCCCTGGGCAACGCTGCGGGTCTTGATTCGGTGTAGCCGCGCTCGATGAACCAGTGCGTTGCGCGAGTCGTCAGCACGAAGAGTGTTTTCATCCCGTTGTGTTTTGCCTGCGCCTCTATGTGGCGCATCAGCTTCTCGCCGTAGCCGCCGCTGCGGTAATCCGGCCGCACCGTGAGGCAGGCGAGCTCACCCGACCGGGCGCCGGGGAAGGGATAGAGCGCGGCGCAGCCAACGACCACGCCATCGTGTTCCATCACTGCAAAACGGGTTATTTCGCGTTCCAGAACCTCGCGCCCGCGACGCACCAGCGTACCGTCTGCTTCCAGCGGCTCGATCAGGTGCAGAATCCCGCCCACATCGTCGATGGTCGCCGGGCGCAATCGTTCGACCTTGTCCGCCGTGATCATGGTGCCCGAGCCGTCGTGCGTAAACAGTTCGATCAGCAGCGCCCCGTCCACCTGCTGGCTGATCAGGTGAGCACGCGGCTGGCCGCCGCGTACGGCTTCCACGGCGTGCGCGAGGTACAGGCAGGTGTCCTCGCTAAGATGCTTGCTTCGGGACAGCAGTTCGGCCGCCTCCTTTGCGGTGAGTTCAGGCAGGAGCTGGCCGGCTTTGTCCTGTACCGCACTGTCGGAAAAAAACACCAGCTTTTCGGCGCCGATCGCCCTGGCCGTCACGACCGCCACGTCTTCCATGGCGAGATTGAATACTTCGCCGGTGGGTGAATAACCGACCGGCGACACCACCACGATATTGCCGGCGTCGAGACAGCCGCAGATCGCAGGCGCGTCGACTTTACGTACCGTGCCGGTGTACTGGAAATCGATTCCGTCATGGACGCCCATGGGTTGAGCGGTGATGAAGTTGCCGGAGGCGGTATTGATTGCGGCGCCGGCCATGGGCGAATTGGGCAGGCCCAGGGAAAGAAGGGCGTCGATTTCCACGCGCAGCAACCCCACGGCTTCCTTGACGCACTCCAGCGCGACCGGGTCGGTGATCCGCAGCCCTTTTGCGTAGCGTGATTTTGCCCGGCGCTGCGCCAACTGCGCTTCGATCTGGGGTCTTGATCCGTGAACCAGGACCAGGCGGATGCCGGCACTGTGCAGCAGGTTCAGGTCGTGTGCCAGAGCAACGAACTTGCCTTCGGCGAATAGTTCACCGCCGAAGGCAACCACGAATGTCTTGCCACGAAAAGCATGAAAATACGGAGCGGCCGAGCGAAACCAGGTGACGAAATGTGAATCATTGACAGGTGACATGATTTCGAACGGCGCGTGGAGTAGGAATGTGTCCGCAGATTTGTTTGCCCGATTTTACGCGAGATGCAGCGCTGCGTTAGCTGCGGCAAACCGACCCTGCCCCCTCTCAGGTGCGGAGGCTCAAGTGCTCAGCAATCGCCCCACAAAGCCTGCATCGCCGCAATGGTGGCAAGCGGGGCGGTCTCGGTGCGCATGACCCGCGGGCCGAAGCGAACCCGGACGAAGCCGGCGCGCTCGGCGACTTGTTTCTCCCAGTCGGAGAATCCACCCTCGGCGCCGACCAGCAGATGCAGACTGGTCAACGGGGGCATGTCCCGGAGGTTCCGGCCGGACTCCGGATCGAGGATGAGCCGCGCCGATTGCCGGTCCACCGAGCCCGCATACGCGCTCAATGAGGCGATTTCCGAGACCGCCGGAATCCGGTTGCGGCCGGATTGCTCGCAAGCGGAACTGACGATGTTTCGCCAGTGGGCGAGTCGCCGGGCGGCACGCTCTTCGGAGAGCCGTACGATGGAACGCTCGCTTTCGACCGGCACCACCGACGCCACGCCCAGTTCCGTCGCTTTTTGCAGGGCTGTGTCCATCCGGTCACCCGCCGAAATGCATTGAGCCAAATGGATGGCCAGGCTCGACTCGCGCTCGATGGCGCGCCATTCGAGGATCCTGGCGAGCGTCCGCGCTTTGCTGAGCAGAACCAGTTCGGCGGAAAACTCGCCGCCCTCCCCGTTGAACAAGGTGAGCGGATCTCCCGCTCGCAGCCGCAGCGCGGACATGTGGCTCGCGGTCATCCCCGAGAGCGTTGCTTCCATGCCGGCGCGCAGCGGCTGTTGAACGAAAAAACGCGGTGCGACTCGAACCGGGAGCTTCAACATGCCCGGATTTTAGCAGTCAGGATCCGGCTGGCCCTCAAATCCACGGTGAAGAACGAATATGCCGCTTCTTTGCATCGTACTTGTGCGGCTTTTGCTGCTAAAATGCGTCCCCCTTTTTTGCGGCTTCAGACATGTCCCGTTCCATTCGCAATCTTGCAATAATCGCCCACGTCGACCATGGGAAAACCACCCTGGTGGACAAGCTCCTGCACCAGGCCGGCTCGTTCGCCGCGCATCAGCATATTGCCGATCGGGTCATGGATTCCAGCGATCTGGAGCGCGAACGCGGTATCACCATCCTGGCGAAGAACACCGCCGTGGATTTCGAGGGCGTGCACATCAATATCGTGGACACTCCGGGCCACGCCGATTTCGGCGGCGAGGTGGAGCGCTCGCTGTCCATGGTGGACGGCGTGCTGCTGCTGGTCGATGCGGTGGAGGGGCCGATGCCGCAGACGCGCTTCGTCACGCGCAAGGCGCTGGCGTTGGGATTGAAACCCATCGTGGTGGTCAACAAGATCGATCGCCCGGGCGCCCGTCCGGTCTGGGTCGTCAATGCGACTTTCGACATGATGGACAAACTCGGTGCGTCCGAAGACCAACTCGATTTTCCGGTGGTCTACACCTCGGCCATACAAGGGATCGCGACGCTGAATCTTGCCGAACCCGGGACCGATCTGCGGCCGCTGTTCCGCACCATCCTCGAGCGGGTGCCGGTTCCGGCAGGCGACCCCGGCCTGCCGCTGCAACTGCAGATCAGCAACCTTGACTACTCGAGCTATGTCGGTCGCATCGGTATCGGCCGCATCGCCCGCGGCACGCTGCGTCCAGCGCAGGAAATCATCGTCCTGAACGGCGCGGCCGTTCCGGTGAAGGCAAAGGTCAACCAGGTGATGGGTTTTCAGGGGCTGGAGCGAGTCCAGATGACCGAGGCGTTCGCCGGTGACATCGTGCTGGTGACCGGGGTGGAGCAGGTCGGCATCGGCGTGACCTTGACCGATGTCGAGCAGCCCGAGGCTTTGCCGCTCCTCAAGGTTGATGAGCCCACGCTTACGATGAATTTTCAGGTGAATACCTCGCCCTTCGCCGGTCAGGAAGGCAAGTTCGTCACCAGCCGGCAGGTGCGCGAGCGTCTCGAACGCGAATTGCAGGCCAACGTGGCGCTGCGCGTGGAGGACACCGGGGATGCCGACGTATTCCTCGTTTCCGGGCGGGGCGAACTTCACTTGACGATCCTGCTCGAGAATATGCGTCGCGAAGGCTTCGAGGTGGCAGTGTCGCGCCCCCGCGTGGTGTTTCGCGAGATCGACGGCGTTCGCTGCGAGCCTTTCGAGGTGCTCACCGTGGACGTTGAGGAGCATCATCAGGGTCCGGTGATGCAGGCGTTGGGCGCACGCCGGGGAGACCTGCTCGAGATGCAACCCGATGGCCGCGGTCGCGTCCGTCTCGATTACCGCATTCCGGCTCGAGGCCTGATTGGATTCCAGTCGGAGTTTCTCAATGTGACGCGCGGCAACGGCATCGGCAGCCACGTTTTCGATGAGTATGGTCCGGTGAAACCGGATATGGCGTCGCGCAGAAACGGGGTGCTCATCTCGGGCGATCAGGGCGAGGCGGTAGCCTATGCGCTGTGGAAACTGCAGGAACGCGGCCGTATGTTCGTGTCACCCGGCGATCGGGTTTACGAAGGCATGGTGATCGGCATCCACAGCCGGGAGAACGACCTGGTGGTCAACCCGACCCGGGAAAAACACCTCACCAACGTGCGCGCCTCGGGCAAGGACGAAGCCATCCTCCTGACCCCGCCGATCCGGCTGACCCTGGAAACCGCCGTGGAGTTTATTGAAGATGACGAGTTGATCGAGATAACGCCCCAGTCAATCCGCATCCGCAAGCGTTTTCTTCTGGATTCCGACCGGCGCCGCGAACGCCGCGTGGCCTGATCCGCAGCGGGACAGAAAAAGGGCTGGCAGGGACCCTTGCCCGCCTGCGCTAACGCGTACACGCCCAGGCCAGGACCGGACAATTCTTGCCGCACCGGCGCAATACCTTGGCCTGCGCTTCCTGGCGCGTGGCCCCGGTTGCCGTCCACAACTTGTTTTTTCCCTCGGCGATCACGCCGCAGGCGCTGCGGAACGCTACCATTACTTCGCAAGTGTCGCTGCCGCACTGCTTGAGCGCTTCGCGCTTCGCATCGCGCGATAACAGGAAATCATAGCTGTAGCCGACCGCCCTGGTTTCGCGGTCCATGGCTATGGCCCCGTATTTGACCTTTCTCACCGGAGACTTCGACGCAGCCGGCGCGTCCCCCGCCCCCACCAGACAAACCAGGGCCGCGATCAGTACCGCTATTATTTGCCAGTGATCACGGCGCGGGAAGGTTGCCCCCGGGAAGGTCGAGCTGCCAAGGGTTTCCGGACGGCGCTCCATGCCCGTCATTTTCGTTGCCATCAAATTGATCCGTCGATTACCAGCATTTGGGCAACGCGGCCGCAAATTTTCGCCTTGGATGGCGCAAAGCCACTCTGATGCCGCGTCTGTAGAGACTTGTTTTATTTAGTCTAAGTTGCCAAAAATCAGTCAGCAATGGGTTTTTTCAGCGCCGTCACTGATATAATTATGAGCTCGACGAGGCAGGGGAGAGGATTTTTTGAACGTGAGACTCGCGGGGAAAGTGGCGCTCGACACGCCTTCGCTCGGCGCCCGCAACAATGCCCTGGCCGACCCGGTGCAGGTGCACGCGGATTTCGTTTCCCGCCGGCCGATGGGGCGGCTGAGTTCTCGCCTCAGACGAGGCTGTCATCGGCTGCGCGTCTTCGGTGGACGGTGGCAGGTCGATTCAGATGAAAAAAACCTAAGGAAGGGAAAGCAATGAAGCTTTGTCGTTACGGCAGAAACGGATTCGAGAAGCCCGGCATGATCGACGCGCAGGGGCAGTTGCGCGATCTCTCGGGGGTCCTCTCCAACATCGATCAGGAGTCGATTTCGCCGAAGGGGCTGGCGAAATTGCGCAAGATCCGGCCCGAGTCGCTGCCGTTGGTGAAGGGTAATCCGCGCTTCGGAGTTCCCTATACGGGCATTACGAAGTTCGTCGCGATCGGCTTGAACTATCGCGATCACGCGGCCGAAGCCAACGCGCAGATACCCTCCGAGCCGGTCATCTTCATGAAGGCCACAAGTTGTATCACAGGGCCGAACGATGACATTCAGCAGCCGAAGAACTCCACCAGGCTCGACTATGAAATCGAGATCGGCGTCGTCATCGGCTCCAGAGCGACTTATGTGCCGGAAGAGAAGGCCCTGGACTACGTGGCCGGCTACGCCATCGTCAATGACGTGTCCGAGCGGGCGTTTCAGCAGCAGTCCAGCCAATGGGACAAGGGCAAGGGATGCGACACCTTCGGCCCGATCGGTCCGTGGCTGACGACTACCGACGAAATAACCGATCCGCAGAGCCTCGACATGTGGCTCGACGTGAACGGCGAACGCCGTCAGGAGTCGAACACCCGCAACATGATTTTCACCTGCGCCAAACTGGTGTCGTATTGCAGCCATTTCTTCACCCTGATGCCCGGAGACATCATCACCACCGGCACGCCGGCCGGCGTGGCGCTTGGCATCAAGGACCGCAACGCGTACCTGCAGCCGGGCGATGTGGTGACCCTGGGCATCAAGGGGCTGGGCGAGCAACGCCAGCGGGTATTGGCGTATTCGGGCAGGTAAAGCCGCAATGTGAATGAGAAAGCCCGGCAGCCCGGGCTTTTTTGCCGGCCGGTTTACAAGTGCGGGTGCCGTTGAACCCGCAGCCCTTTTATGCGATCCGGGATCATCGGCGCTCGCTTTCGAGTTTGCTTGACGCCGCCCGCGGATCTATTTGACGCCCCTGCAGATCTGTATCTATTTCACACCGCCCGCGGACCTATTTCACGCCGCCTGCGGACCTATTTCACGCCGCCTGCGGACCTATTTCACGCCGCCTGCGGCGCGGCGCTTCGATACCAGCCTCGGGGTGGGGCGGTTGTCCACTGTCAGGTCGCGGACGAAATTCGGCAGCGCGAACACGCCGTGGTGGGTGGCGCCGTTGTAGTACTGCAGGTGCGCAAGTTCGCGCTTCGCTATGCGAAGATCGATCTCTTCCGCTTTCAACGCCAGGGGATCGAGGGTATCGGAGCAGCAAGCCATGGACCATAGCGACCCGTACAGCGGGATGAACATCACGTAGGGGCGTACCACGGCGAACACCCGCGCCAGACGCTCGAAGTGATTCTTGACCTGTCCGGGTTTTGCAATCGGCGAACCCATGTGCAGGGTCAGCGCGCCGCCCGCTGCGAGAGCCCGCTTGCAGTCGCGGAAGAACGCCTCTTCGTAGAGCGCGCTGGCGGGCCCGATCGGGTCGGGCAAATCGAGCGCGATGAGGTCGAACTTTTCCCGCGTTTCGGCAAGGAACCTGAGCCCGTCCTCGATACGAAGCTCGAGCCGCGGATCGTCGAAGGCGCCGCGGTGGATCTGTCCGAAATGCGCCTTGGCGATTTCGACCACTTTGCCGTCCAGTTCAACGAGCGTCACGCGCTCCACCGAGGGATGCTTCAGTGCCTCTTCGCTGGAGCCGCCGTCGCCGCCGCCGACGATGAGGACTTTCTTCGGGTTGGGATGCGCCACAGCCGCCGGATGAATGAGGTTTTCGTGGTAAACGAACTCCTCTTTTTCCGAACTCATGAAGCAGCCGTCCAGACGGAACAGCTTGCCGAACTGCGGCGTGTCATGAATCTCCAGGGCCTGGAATTGCGTCCGGGATTGTTCGATGCGCTCGGAGGACCGGAGGAAAAAACCGTAGTCCTCGTTCAGCCATTCGTAGAGGAACTGCTTGTCCCGCGGCACATCATGCATGACGTGGTCTTCCGGCCGGAACAGCTGTATCAGGTCATTGACGACCTGGCGGGCTTTATCATCGTTGGGCTGGGTGAAATTGCAGACGTATACGTCAAGCGTGACGCTTTCCAGTTCCGGCCAGGTGTGGATGGCAAGATGGGATTCGGCGAGCACCACCGCGCCGGTGACTCCGCCTCCATCAAATTGGTGAAACAAGTCCCCGAGGATGGTCAGTCCGGACCTGTTGATCGAGTCGTGACAGAACAGACGCAGCGCGGCTGCGTCAGTCAGGTACCGTGCGTCCCCCCGGCAACGGTACAGATTGGCGACAACATGCAGACCGTCCAATTTGCATAAATCCCCACATCTGTTTGCCCAGAGATGCCGAGTTTACGTGGCAGGCATCTCCCCCATCGCCGCGTCGATCAACCTGCGAGCGATGCTGATTTTAGCAGGAAGTCTGGGCAAAGTACCAATTTTGAACCACTGCGCGTCTTCGATCTCCACGCCATCGATGCGAATTTCGCCCGATTCATGATCGGCGAAGAACGCGATCATCAGCGAATGCGGGAAGGGCCATGGCTGGCTGGCGAAGTAACGCACGTTGCAAACGCGCATACCCACTTCTTCCTCGACTTCGCGCTGCAGGCACTGCTCCAGGGTTTCGCCGGGTTCGACGAAGCCGGCCAGCGCGCTGTACATATCCTTCGGAAAGCGCGGCGAGCGTGCCAGCAGCATGTCGGACCCGCGCCGCACCAGCGCCATGATGGCAGGCGCAAGGCGCGGGTACACGACCAGGCCGCACGCCCGGCATTCGCGGCTGCGTTCACTCGCGCGGGCAACCGTCGCCATGCCGCACGCCCCGCAAAACTGGTGGGTTCTGTCCCAGTCGATGATCTGCAGTGCCCGCCCCGCCAGGGCAAACGCCGCCTCATCGAGCATGCCGAACAGGGATCGCAGGCCTTGCCACGCAAACCCCGCAGGCGCATCGAGCCCGATGCCGACTTCGGCAGCAAAGCAGTGCTCGTCGGCGAGCACCCCGAGGTACTGGGTGCGTTGCGCCGCCAGGCCGAGTTCGGCCGGACTGGCGCAACGCGGCAGCCGCGCCGGTTCGGCCACCAGCAGATCGGTGCCGCGGAACACGAACCACAACGCCGACCCGGCCAGTTCCACCGGCGAGCAAACGGCGGCCCGGTATTGCTGTGGCCACTGAAAAGGCATGCTTATCATGCGGTCCGCCCCATGCTAGTCCCGCTTGTGCAGGCGACGGATCAGACTGGATGTATCCCAGCGTCCGCCGCCCATCCTGGAAATCTCGTCATAGAAGCCGGCGACGATTTTCGTCACCGGCAACGGGGCGCCGCTGCCGGCCGCTTCCTCCATGCAAATGCGCAGGTCCTTGCGCATCCAGTCTGCGGCGAAACCAAAATCGAATTTGTCGTCGATCATCGTTTTGCCGCGATTTTCCATTTGCCATGACCCGGCCGCGCCTTTGGCGATGACATCGAGGGCGAGTTTCATGTCCAGGCCGGCCTTCTGGCCGAAGCTGATGCCCTCGGCCAGGCCCTGTACCAGTCCGGCGATGCAGATCTGGTTGACCATCTTGGTGAGTTGCCCGCTCCCGGGAGGGCCCATCAGCGCCGCCGCACGGGCAAAGTTTTCGATGACCGGCCTGGCCCGCTCGAAGGCGTCCGCGTCGCCGCCCACCATGACGGTCAGGGCGCCGTTCTCGGCACCGGCCTGGCCTCCGGATACCGGGGCATCGAGCGCGTCGAATCCGCGTGAGGTCGCCGCCGCCGCCAGTTCACGGGCGATCGTTGCCGATGCGGTGGTGTGGTCGATGAATATCGAGCCTTTCGTCATGGCCTGGAACGCGCCGTTCGCGCCGAGGGCCACCTCGCGCAAGTCGGGGTCGTCGCCGACGCAGCAAAATACCATGGCCGCGCCGCGCGCCGCCTCAGCCGGTGTCGCGGCCGCCTTTCCGCCGTGCTTTGCAACCCATGCATCGGCCTTGCTGCGGGTGCGGTTGTACACGGTCACGTCATGGCCGCCCCTGGTCGCCAGGTGGCCCGCCATGGGCGCACCCATCACCCCCATACCCAGGAAGGCGAGCTGCAGTTTGTCCACGTTGTTCCCCTGTTGTCATGAACCGCCATACCGGGAGTTGCGCGAAACGCGCATGCGGGTGACCGGCAAAGCAGCGCTAAACGGCCAAAACAGTGGCCAAGGAAGCGAGTTTCCACGATAATTGCCAACTTTTCCAGCATCCTTCCCGGGTCGATCTCACTGACCAAGAACCTCGATTTGACCTTCAGGTTCCCGCCCTGTTGATCAACGAACCGCCACGAGCACAGACAATTGGACTCCACTTCCGACACGGCCTCCGCCCGCCCGCTGGCCGAAGCAAGCGGCGATGCGGCCCGGCAGCGCGATCTCGCCAATGCCATCCGGGCACTGGCCATGGATGCCGTGCAGCAGGCCAACTCGGGCCATCCGGGCATGCCCATGGGCATGGCGGAGATCGCGCTGGCGCTGTGGGGCCGGCATCTGCGCCACAATCCGGCCGATCCCAAATGGCCCGACCGCGATCGCTTCATGCTGTCGAACGGCCACGGCTCAATGCTGCTGTATGCGTTGCTGCATCTGACCGGATATGACCTGCCGCTGGCGGAACTGAAACGCTTCCGGCAACTGAACTCCATGACCCCGGGACATCCGGAGGCGGGTCTCACCCCGGGTGTGGAAACAACCACCGGACCGCTTGGGCAGGGCCTGGCCAATGCCGTGGGCATGGCGCTCGCGGAGCGCCTGCTCGGCGCCGAGTTCAACCGCCCCGGTTTTGCCGTGGTGGATCACTACACCTACGTGTTCGCCGGCGACGGATGCCTGATGGAAGGCATCTCGCACGAGGTCTGTTCGCTCGCCGGCACCCTGGGCCTGGGCAAATTGATCGCACTCTACGACGACAACGCGATTTCGATCGACGGTGCGGTCAAAGGCTGGTTCACCGATAACACGCCGCGCCGCTTCGAGGCGTATGGCTGGCAGGTGATCCGGGATGTGGACGGACATGACGTGGACGCGGTGGACGCCGCCATCCGCAAGGCCAGGCGGGACAAGGCACGCCCCACCCTGATTTGCTGCAAGACGGTGATCGGCAAGGGTGCGCCGACGCGTGCCGGCACGGCCAAGGCGCACGGCGAGGCGCTGGGTGCGGACGAGGTTGCGGCCACCCGCGCCGCGCTCGGCTGGAACCATGCGGCCTTTGAGGTGCCCCAATCCGTCTATGACGGGTGGAACGCACGTGTCCGGGGCGCGGCACTTCAGAAAAAATGGAACGCGCTGTTCCGCCGCTACGAGCGGGCACATGCCGGGGCGGCCGGTGAATTCAGGCGTCGCATGGCGGGTGAGTTGCCGGCCGGCTGGAAAGACCAAAGCCAGGCGCTGCTCGAGACGATAGCCGGCAAGGCGGAAACGATCGCAACTCGGAAAGCTTCGCAAAACGCACTCGAAGGACTGGGCCCGTTATTGCCGGAACTGGTGGGTGGCTCGGCCGACCTGACCGGTTCGAACCTGACCCTGTGGTCCGGCTCCCGGCCGGTCGGCGTGGCGGGCGAGTCGGCGAAGGGCGGCAATTACGTGTACTACGGCGTACGCGAGTTCGGCATGAGCGCAATCATGAATGGCATCGGGCTGCACGGCGGCTTGATTCCGTACGGCGGCACCTTTCTCACCTTTTCGGATTATTCCCGCAACGCGCTGCGGATGGCCGCGTTGATGAAGCTGCGCGCCATTTTCGTCTTCACCCATGATTCGATCGGGCTCGGCGAAGACGGTCCGACGCATCAGTCGGTCGAGCATGCGGCCTGTCTGCGCCTGATTCCCAACATGGACGTGTGGCGGCCCTGCGACGCGGTCGAATCCGCGGCGGCGTGGATTGCCGCCGTCGAACGGCGTGACGGGCCGGCAGCGCTGTTATTTACGCGGCAGAACGTGCCCCACCAGCCGCGTGACGCCGCCGCCATGGCCGGCATACGCCGCGGCGGGTATGTGCTGGTGGATGCGCCCGATGCCAGGGCGGTCATCATCGCCACCGGGTCCGAGGTGCACCTGGCCGTTGCAGCGCAGGCGAAACTGGCGGCGGAAGGAATTTCCGCGCGGGTGGTGTCGCTGCCGTGCAGCGATGTGTTCGATCGCCAGGAGGCGGCGTACCGGCGCAGCGTGCTGCTTTCCGGGGCGGCGGGGCCGGTGGCGCGCGTCGCCGTCGAAGCCGGTGTCAGCGATTTCTGGCGCAAGTACGTCGGCGCGGCCGATGCCCCGGGTGGCGCCGTGATCGGGATTGACCGCTTTGGCGAATCGGCCCCGGGGGGCGAATTGTTCAAGCATTTTGGATTCACCGTGGACAATGTAGTGAACGCCGTCAAAGGCGCCCTGAACCGGGGAATCGGCGCATAGGGAACACGCCGCCGAGGTCCGGGGTTATCGACGTTTGCATGTGCCGCGTTTGTCCGGGTCCCGTCCGGCGAAACCTTTGCGCTATGGCCGCCGGGTCTTGAAGGCATTCCACCAGTCTTTTCGCAGGAGAAAAAAATGACCATCAAAGTCGCAATCAACGGCTACGGCCGCATCGGCCGCAATGTGCTGCGTGCTTTCTACGAAGAAAAATCTCGCCCGGGCGGAAAGAAGCACGATCTGCAGATCGTGGCGCTGAACGACCTGGGCAACGCCGAGACCAATGCGCATCTCACCCGCTATGACACCGCCCACGGCAAGTTCCCCGGCACGGTGAGCGTGGCAGGCGATTCGATGGTGGTCAATGGCGACCGCATCAAGGTGCTGGCCAGGCGCAATCCGGCAGAACTTCCATGGAAGGAATTGGGCGTGGATGTGGTGCTGGAGTGCACCGGGTTGTTCACCAGCAAGGAAAAAGCCTCGGCGCATCTTGCAGGTGGTGCGAAAAAAGTCATCATTTCCGCGCCCGGCGCGAAAGACGTCGATGCCACGGTCGTTTTCGGGGTGAACCATGGCGTGCTGAAGGCGGCGCACACCGTCATTTCCAACGCGTCCTGCACCACCAACTGCCTCGCGCCCCTCGCCAAGGTGCTGCACGAGCGGATCGGCATCGTCGCCGGACTGATGACGACGGTGCACTCGTACACCAACGACCAGGTGCTGACCGACGTCTATCATGAGGATCTGCGCCGGGCGCGCTCGGCGACCATGTCGATGATCCCCACCAAGACCGGCGCCGCCGCCGCCGTGGGTCTGGTGCTGCCGGAACTCAATGGCAAGCTCGACGGCTTCGCCATCCGCGTGCCGACGATCAACGTGTCCCTGGTCGATCTGTCTTTCATCGCCAAACGTGCCACCGGCGTCGAGGAAGTGAACGCGGCCATGAAGCAGGCTGCCGAGGGCGATCTGAAAGGCATACTGATGTACAACACCGAGCCGCTGGTGTCGGTGGACTTCAATCACAATCCGGCCTCCTCGGTGTTCGATGCCACGCTCACCAAGGTCGCCGAAGGCACCTTGGTGAAGGTGTCCTCCTGGTACGACAACGAGTGGGGCTTCAGCAACCGCATGCTCGATGTCACCGCGGTGCTGATGGCGGCAAAGTAGGCGCAGCTCGTAGCGTATCGGGCATACCGGGCGAGGCGCGTTCAGCGACTGCCTACCGCCGGCTTCGCCGGAGCAAGGCAGTTCACTGCGGCGGTCGATGAACAGGGAATGTGGCGTGACCATTATCAAGATGACCGATCTGGATCTCGCCGGCAAGCGGGTGTTCATACGCGCCGATTTGAACGTTCCGCAGGATGACACGGGGCGCATCACCGACGACACCCGCATCCGCGCCTCGGTGCCCGGCATCCGCCATGCGCTGAAGGCCGGCGCGGCGGTGATGGTTACGTCGCATCTCGGACGCCCGGCCGAAGGCGAGGTCAGAGCCGAGGACAGCCTGGCGCCGGTTGCGACGCGCCTGGCCGAGCTGCTCGGCCAGGCGGTGCCACTCAGGGTCCGCTGGGTCGAGGAGGGCGTGGCGGTGCGACCCGGCGAAGTGGTGCTGCTGGAGAACTGCCGCTGCAACAAGGGTGAAAAGAAAAACGACGATGCGCTCGCCCGGAAAATGGCGTCCTTGTGCGATATCTACGTCAACGATGCGTTCGGCACGGCGCACCGCGCCGAGGCGACCACGCACGGCATCGCGAAATACGCGCCGCTCGCCTGCGCCGGACCGCTGATGGCGGCGGAGATTGACGCCCTGACACGCGCGCTGGGCGATCCGGCGCGGCCGCTGGTGGCCATCGTCGGCGGCGCCAAGGTATCGACCAAGCTCACGGTGCTGCGCAGCCTGGCCGGAAAAGTGGACCGCCTGATCGTCGGCGGGGGCATCGCCAATACGTTCTTGCTGGCGGCGGAAGGCAGGATAGGAAAATCGCTCGCTGAACGGGAACTGCTCGCCGAAGCGCGCGAGGTGATGCGGCTGTGCGAGTCGCGCGGCGGTCCGGTGCCCCTGCCGACCGACGTGGTCTGCGCGAAGGCGTTTTCGGCGGACGCGCCCGCGGAAACAAAGCCCGTGGAGCAGGTGGCCGATGACGACCTGATCCTCGACATCGGGCCGCAATCGGCGCAGGCATTGCAAAGTATCGCCGCCAAGGCGGGCACCATCGTCTGGAACGGGCCGGTGGGCGTGTTCGAATTCGAGTCGGCCAGCCAGGGTACCCGGATGCTCGCCGAGGCCATCGCGGCATCGCCAGCCTATTCGATAGCCGGGGGGGGCGATACCGTCGCGGCGATCAATGCATTCGGGCTGGCGGACCGGATCGATTACATCTCGACGGCGGGCGGCGCTTTCCTGGAATTTCTGGAAGGGAGGAAATTGCCGGCTATCGAGATACTGGAGCATCGCTGCGCCGAGTAGTTTTATCAAATTTGATAATTTTATATGGTGTAGATACCCTATATAAGGGGACTTTATGAAATTAAAGTCCTTAATTATGGCGGTTGCAATGGTCCGATCGCGGCTTCGGCCAGATCCTTCCGGACGGTCCGTTGATCGAAAATCAGCTACTCTGGCGGGCTCAGCCGCCTTATTCGGGGAATTCCATGCTGCGCAGTACCAAGATCGTGGCCACGCTCGGACCCGCATCGAGCGAGCCCGAAACCCTGGAGCGGATGTTTCTCGCCGGCGTGGACGTGGTGCGGCTGAATTTTTCGCACGGCGCCGCCGAGGATCACATTCGCCGGGCGGAGGACGTACGCCGGGCCTGCCAGAGGACCGGACGCACCGTCGGCATCATGGCCGATCTGCAGGGACCGAAGATCCGCGTCGGCAAATTCAAGGATGGCAAGGTCATGCTCAAGGCCGGCGCCGCCATCGTGCTCGACGCCGAGTGCGAACTGGGTGACGGCGAGCGGGTGGGTCTGGACTACAAGGAATTGCCGCGTGACGTGCACTCGGGCGACGTGCTGCTGCTGGATGACGGGCGCATTGTATTCGACGTGACAAAGGTCGCCGGCACCCAGGTGCATTGCCGGGTGCGCCATGGCGGCGTGCTGTCGAACAACAAGGGGATCAACCGGCAGGGCGGCGGACTCACGGCGCCGGCCTTGACCACCAAGGACATGGACGACATCCGGACCGCGGCCAGGATCAATATCGATTACCTCGCGGTGTCGTTTCCGAAGTCGAGCGCCGACATGTACATGGCGCGCCAGTTGCTGCGGGCGGCGGGCGGCGAGGCGTTCCTCATCGCCAAGATCGAGCGCGCCGAAGCAGTGCTGCCGGCCGCGCTCGAGGACATCATGTCGGCCTGCGAGGGGATCATGGTGGCGCGCGGCGACCTGGCGGTGGAAGTCGGCGATGCCGCCGTGCCGGCGCTGCAGAAACGGATGATTCGCCTGGCGCGCGAGCGCAACAAGCTCACCATCACCGCGACGCAGATGATGGAGTCGATGATCTCGAGCCCCATTCCGACCCGGGCGGAAGTCTCGGACGTCGCCAACGCGGTACTGGACGGGACCGATGCGGTGATGCTGTCGGCCGAGACCGCGAGCGGACAGTATCCGGTCGAGACCATCGAATCGATGAGCCGCATCTGCATCGACGCGGAACAGTCCGCGCCGGTCACGCTGGATCGCGATTTTCTCGAGCGCGTGTTCACGCGGGTGGATCAGTCGATCGCCATGGCGGCGCTGTTCACCGCCTACCACCTCAAGGTGAAGGCGATCGCATCGCTCACCGAATCCGGATCGACTGCGCTGTGGATGTCGCGCCTGAACTGCGGCGTGCCCATATATGCGCTGACCTCGCAGGCGAGTACGCGCTACCGCACCTCGCTGTTTCGCGACACCTATCCGCTGGTGGTGCGTTACATCGGCGAAGATCGCGAAGAACTGCTCGAAGAAGCTGAGCAGGTGCTGGTGCGCAGCGGCGTGGTGAAGGACGGCGATCTCATCGTGCTGACCATCGGCGAGCCGATCGGTAAGTCGGGCGGGACCAACACCATGAAAATCGTCAAGGTGGGAGACAACCGCAAGCCTGAGTGACCGGATCCTGAATGATCTCCCGCCTTGCCGGCTCGTCTTGCCATTAACGGAATCGCGCGAATGACGCCCCTGCCTCCCCCGGACCCCGAGCTGCTTTCGATCAACACCGTCAGCGTGCGCGGCAAGTGGAACCTGCGCCAGACCATCGAGGGCTGCGCCCGCCAGGGCATCCGTGGCATATCTCCCTGGCGGGATGAACTTGCCGAAGCCGGCTTGAAGCAAGCCGCCCGCATGCTCCGCGACAACGGCATGACGGTAACCGGGGTCTGCCGTGGCGGCATGTTCCCGGCGGCCGATCGCAATGGCCGCAAGGCTGCGATCGACGACAATCGGCGGGCGATTGACGAGGCGGCGGCGCTCGAGGCGCGTTGCCTTATCATCGTCGCCGGCGGTCTGCCACAAGGCTCGAAGGACCTCGCCGGTGCGCGTGAAATGGTGATCGAGGGCATCGGCGAAGTACTGGACCAGGCGCGCTCGGCCGGCGTGGCGCTGGCGATCGAGCCGTTGCATCCGATGTACTGTGCCGAGCGCGCCTGCATCAACACGCTGGCGCAGGCGCTGGACGTGTGCGATGCGCTGGCTGGGGTGAATGGCGGCGGAATCGGCGTCGCCGTCGATGTCTATCACGTCTGGTGGGATCCGCAACTCCAGGCGCAGATCGACCGGGCGACGGAAAAACGTCTCCTGGCATTTCATATCTGTGACTGGCTGGTTCCGACTGCAGAATTGCTCACCGACCGCGGCATGATGGGCGATGGCGTCATCGATATCCCGCTGATCCGCTCGTGGATGGAAAATGCCGGTTATCGCGGTTTCCATGAAGTGGAAATCATGTCATCGAGGAACTGGTGGCTGCGCGACCCGGCCGAAGTCCTGGCGATATGCCGGGAGCGGCATCAGAGCGCCTGCTGAGGGGCGCAGCCCGCGGTTCATGCCGGGCGCGGTGGCTGTCCGCCGCGGTGGTTGACGCGGCTGGCGGCGGGTAAAATCATCCCTTCCCCCAATTCGATACCACCGGAGAACCACTGCCATGGACATGAATCTGCTCTCGAAAACCGCGGCGGCCATGGTGGCGAAAGGCAAAGGCCTGCTCGCCGCCGACGAATCGGCCGGAACCTGCGAGAAACGCTTCAGTTCAGTCGGCGTCGAGTGCAATGAGCCGAATCGCCGCGCCTACCGCGACCTGCTGTTTACGACCAACGGCATCGAGGAATTCGTCAGCGGCGTGATTCTCTTCGACGAAACCCTGCGCCAGAACACGGTGGCGGGAAATCAACCCTTTGCGGAGTATCTGCAGAAAAAAGGCATCATTCCGGGCATCAAGGTGGACAAGGGGGTGCATGAACTGGCGTTGTCTCCCGGTGAAAAGGTGACCGAAGGCCTGGACGGCCTGCGCGACCGGCTCGCCGAATATTTCAGGCTGGGGGCGCGTTTTGCGAAATGGCGCGCTGTGATCACCATCGGCGAGGGCATGCCGAGCCATAGCTGCCTGTACGCGAATGCACACGCGCTCGCGCGCTACTCCGCGCTGTGCCAGGAAGCCTCGATCGTGCCCATCGTGGAACCTGAAGTGCTGCTTGACGGCAACCACACCATCGAGCGCTGCTACGAAGCGTCGGAGGCCACCCTGTCGGCCCTGTTCGCCGCGCTGCGTGCCTACAACGTCTCGCTGGAACACACGATTCTGAAGGCATCCATGGTCCTGCCGGGCAGGGATTGCCTGAAGCAGGCCGGGGCCGGACAGGTCGCCGAGTACACCGTCCGGTGCCTGAAGCGCACCGTGCCGGCGGCACTGCCCGGCGTGGTGTTTCTGTCCGGTGGCCAGAGCGACGTGAACGCCACTGCCCACCTGAACGCCATGGCATCGATGCCGAATCTGCCGTGGCCGCTGACTTTTTCGTACAGCCGCGCGTTGCAGAACCCGGCGCTGAACGCCTGGCGCGGTTCCAGGGACAACGTGGCCGCGGCGCAGCAGGCGTTTTACCACCGCGCACGCATGAACAGCCTGGCGAGCCAGAACAAGTACCGCCCGGACCTCGACAAGCAGGCGGCGTGATCGGCTATGGCGACGCCGCTTTTTGAATCCAGCCTGACGAGCCTGCCGCTGCTCGGCCGCGGCAAAGTCCGCGACATGTATGCCCTCGGCGATGAGCGCCTGCTGATCATCACCACCGACCGGTTGTCGGCATTCGACGTGGTGCTCCCCGACCCGATACCGGGCAAGGGACGGGTGCTGAACAGGCTGTCGAATTTCTGGTTCGCCAGGCTCGCGCATATCATCCCGAACCACCTCACCGGCGCCGCCCCGGAATCGGTGGTGAAAGGCGAAGCGGAAATCGCCCAGGTTGAAGGCCGCTCGGTGGTGGTCAGGAGACTGAAGCCGCTGCCGGTCGAGGCGGTGGTGCGCGGCTATCTGATCGGATCCGGCTGGAAGGATTATCAGAAGACCGGCGCCGTATGCGGCATCCGGCTGCCTCCCGGGCTGCGGCAGGCCGACAAGTTGCCGGAGGCGATTTTTACGCCGGCGACCAAGGCGGCGCAGGGCGCGCATGACGAGAATATTTCCTTCGGCGAGGTTGAGCGCCTCATCGGCCCTGCCCTCGCCGTGAAGTTGCGGGACACCAGCATGCGGCTGTATCGCGAGGCGGCCGATTACGCGCGGGCCCGAGGCATCATCATCGCCGACACGAAATTCGAGTTCGGTCTGGACGGCGCCGGGCAACTGGTGCTCATCGACGAGGCTTTGACCGCCGACTCATCGCGGTTCTGGCCCGCCGACCAATACCGGCCCGGTATCAGCCCGCCCTCGTACGACAAGCAGTTCGTCCGCGACTACCTCGAAACCCTCGATTGGGACAAGACGCCGCCCGCACCGCGCTTGCCCGCCGAAGTTATTGCGAAGACAGCTGAAAAATACCGCGAGGCGCTGCTGCGTCTCGACGGTTAGCAACAGGATGACAACAGGATGACAACAGGAGCGCAACGGTAATGGCCAGCAAGAAGGCGGCTGTGGGAATCGTCATGGGCAGCGCCGGTGATTGGGAGGTGATGCGCGAGGCGGCGAAGACGCTCAAGGAATTCGGCATTGCCTATGAGGCACGGGTGCTCTCTGCGCACCGCTCGCCCGACGCGCTGGCCGACTGGATTGAGGCGCTTTGCGCCGGCGGGGCGAAGTGTTTCATTGCGGGCGCCGGGGGCGCGGCGCACCTGGCCGGGGTGGTGGCTGCCAAAACGCCGCTGCCGGTGCTGGGGGTGCCGATGCCCTCGAAATACCTGAAGGGTCTCGACTCGCTGCTGTCCATCGTGCAGATGCCCAAGGGCATCCCGGTGGCTACCTTTGCCATCGGCGAAGCGGGCGCGGCGAACGCCGCGCTGTTCGTGGTGGCGATGCTTGCCCTGGGCGACGCCAGGCTGGCCAAACGGCTGGCCGCTTTCCGGCAAAGGCAGTCCGACGCGGTCGGCAATGTCAAACTTCCCGACTAGCCCAACTTCCACAGTAGTTGCTGGATAGCGCAATTTTCTGGTTGGTGTTGGGTGGCGACGACGATGCGGTTTCACTCGGTGAGCGTCTGCGGCCCCAGAAATGCCTCAAATGTAGTGCCGACTTCGAACCTTAAGTCTTTGATATTCTACAAAACCGACCCTCCAATTGTGGAAGTTGGGCTAGCTCGCAGCTCGTACGATTGCGCCGAACTGCCACCGCTGCGCGAACGAAAACTGTCGAATCGCGAGGCGGATGTCTGATTCCAAAGACGCCATAGCCCACGCCGTTTCCGTCCTGGAGAGCGGCGGGCTGGTCGCGTTTCCGACTGAAACCGTGTATGGACTCGGCGCGGACGCGTCCAATCCGGTTGCGGTGGCGCGGCTGTATCAGGTCAAAGGCCGGCCGAGCGACCATCCGGTGATCGTGCACCTGGCGGATGCGTCCCGGGTGTCCGCATGGGCATTGCAGGTCTCTCCGGCGGCGCAGAAACTGATGGATCATTTCTGGCCCGGACCGCTCACTGTCATAGTCAAACGCCGGTCGGGCGTACCGGATTTGCTGACCGGGGGACAGGACACCATCGGTTTGCGCGTGCCCTCGCACCCCCTTGCGCGGGCCTTGCTGAGGGCATTCGGCCGCGGCGTTGCGGCGCCCTCTGCCAACCGCTTTGGCCGGATCAGCCCGACCTCGGCGCAGCATGTCCGCGATGATCTGGGCGATGCGGTTGATCTGGTGCTGGACGGCGGCGACTGCGAAGTCGGCATTGAATCGGCGATCGTCGATTGTTCCGGCGACCGGCCCGCGCTGCTCCGCCCGGGGATCATATCCGCAGGCGAATTCGCAGCGCTGCTGGGAAAGGAAATGGCGCCGGCATCCCGGGCGTCACCCCGGGCGCCCGGGACGCTGGAGGCGCATTACGCACCGGTCAAGCCGCTGCGGATGACCACGGATGTGGACGCCGCCCTGCGAGGCGAGGGGCGGCGTTGCGCCGTGATGTCGTTCAGTGCTGCGCCGGCAAATGCGGGCACGTCGCTGTGGCTGCAGGCACCGGCCGATCCCGGCGGGTACGCGCACCGGCTGTACGCCAACCTGCGCCGCCTCGATGCCTCGGACTGCGAGGCCATCGTTGTGGAATCCGTTCCGGATGGCGCCGAATGGGCCGGGGTGCGGGATCGCCTCGCGCGCGCCGCGCGTCCGGACTGATTTACTGCGTCGCCGCGGCAGGCAGTTTGCCCTTGCGCACCAGCAGCCGGGCAAAATTCTCAAGGGAAATGAGGTGGGCATAGACTCTGCCCATGATGCCTTTTTTGATCAGGTTCTTGTGCTGCGCGGCATTGAGATGCTCAAGTTTCTTTTCTTCCACGCGGAACATCCCGCCCAGGCTCATCGATGCACCTTCCTTCAGCGAAGCCTGCAATGTGAACGGCTGCAACAGTCCATAGTCGGACAGGATGCCGCACATCTCGCGGGTGCGTTCCAGATCGGCTTCGTATTCCTGCAGCAGTTTGGAGATGGGTTCCCAGCGAGGCAGGGGGGCGCCGCTCGCATCGAACATCACTTCCCCGCCGTCGTTGAGAAACGCCTTTTCGACGCACACCATGCGATCGGCCTGCTCCACCGCGTCCAGCGTGACACGCGCCATGCAGAACGGATGGCGCCGGACATACGCGGGCATGTACACCTCCGGGTCCCAGCTGCCGTTCTTCAAAAACAGGTTTTCGCTGCCGGCAACCCCGACCACGACGATGGGGGAATAGCTTTTGCCCTCGTCGGTGCTGGTAAAGACCAGCGGATAGTCCCGGCTCGCCACCGAGAATTCGGTGTAGCTGATGGGCACGGCATTGGTCGCGCTGACGAAGGCAGGCAGGGCGCCAGGAGCGGGCAGGCGGACTTTACTGGCGCGGTACAGCGGGACGATTTCCTGGTAGCCGAAGGGTGGATTGATCTGCATTGGCAATATCCCTGAAAGATCGCCGATCTTAGCATTGGCCTCCGGATTTTCACCGGGCCGCCCATCGCCGGGCGCGGGACCGCGCCACGGCCCTCGCTTCGTCCCCGGCAGCGCCGTTTGTCCGCCCCGGCGTTTATCGCTTAAAATGACGCTCCGGCGCTGAAAACATGACCTGAGCCGGGGGGCGGCGATTGTGCCGCCCGCTCCAAAAGTGGGGTTGTAGCTCAGCTGGGAGAGCGTCGCGTTCGCAATGCGAAGGTCGGGAGTTCGATCCTCCTCAACTCCACCACTTTTCCACCGGGTTATCCGTGACTCGCTCCCGATCACACTCTGCGCGCGCACGCCGCGACGATCCGGTCAAACATTGAGTTTCATCGGCAGGATGACCATTTGCATGCCCCGCAGGTGGAACCGCCTTTGCAAGGCGAGCGCAGCCTGGTTGTGGAGCATTCGGATGAACCAGTTATCGACGTCGAAAATCAGCTTGCTGGTGAAAAAAATCGCGTTGGGAAACTGCGGCTCGACCCGTTCGGCCAGGCGCGTGAATTCTTCTATCGGATCGGTGCCGAACGACAGATAGGACCTGGCCGCCCACCCCTTGCTGTGGCAGAAATTGACGAAATACGACAGTGCCGCGTTCGCCTCGACTTTGAGCGCTTCCATATCCTGCTGTCCGCCGTAGCTTCTGGAATCGACGGTGCGGGCGTTGACGAACACAAAATTCCTGAAGTGATCGGGGAACATGCGCTGCACCCACAGCAACGCGTGCAGGCCGCCGCCCCTGCTCGAGCCCACCAGGAACACCGCCGTCGGCAAGGCCGGGTTCAGCGCCGCGGGCGTCACGATGCTGCCGAAGGGCAGGCCGGCGAAGGTTTCGTCGATTTTTTTCAGTTGAGCGCGGGTCCAGTCGTAGTGATGCCGGATGATCAGGCAAATACCGACGATCGCCGCCAGAATGACGATCGCAACCCAGCCGCCTTGCCCCAGTTTTTCAACCAGGATCAGCAGCAGTATGCCGGCGCAGACGACGAACCCGCTGAATGACAGCGCCAGACGCCCGCGCCATTTGGCATCCGAGCGATGGCGCAGCCAGTACAGGCACAGACCCGCCAGCGAAATGGCGAAGGTGAGAAAAACGCTGATGCTGTAGAGCACCACCAGCAACGCGACGCTCCCCTGCGCCCAGAGCAGTATGCCGAGGGCCGCCATGCCCATGACGAGAATGCCGTTCTCGGTGACCAGCCGTGTTGACAGATAACGGAACTTGTGCGGCACCCAGGAATCGCCCGCCATGTTCGACAGCACCGCCGGTCCGCCGAGAAAACCGGTGTTTGCCGCAACGAACAGCAGCCCCGCCTCGAGTGCCAGAACGATCACGATCGCGGTCTGGTCGAGCACCGGATTGTTCCAGCCGAAGCTCTGGATGATCGAGCCGAAGGCAACCGCGTTGAGCGTCTGGCCGGCCACAGGACGGGCATCCCACAGCAGATAGACCAGCATGATGCCGCTGGCGGTGAAGGCGAGCGACATCGCCATGTAAAGCATCGTCGCCTTGCCCGTCTTGACGCGTGGCTCGGCCAGCACGTTGACATTGTTCGACACCGCTTCCAGACCGGTGTAGGTGCCGCCGCCCTGCGCGTAGGCAATCAGCAGCAGCGCGGCCACCTGCGTCCAGCCGATGCTGCCGGCCAGATGCGTCGTCTCCGACCAGGTCGCCGGCACCAGGGTGGCCAGCCCGTTGGCATGCGCCACGACGCCATAGACAATGAGAAATGCATGGGTGGCGATGAAACCGATAAAGATCGGCAACAGGTAGCCGATGACCTCCTTCATGCCGCGCAGATTGAGGGTGACCAGCACTGCGATGAGAATGACCTCGGTGATGACCTTCCAGCTCTGGAAGCCGAGCGGCAGCAGGCTGAACAGCGCGTCCACCCCGCTGGCGATGGAGATGGCGATGGTGAGAACGTAGTCAAGGATCAGCGCCGCGCCGGAAATCAACCCGGCGTAGGGACCGATCAGCCGGCTCGCCACCCGATAGCCCCCGCCGCCGGTGGGGAACAGTTCGATCACCTGGTTATAGGCAAAGGCGATCAGGAATACGGTGGCCGCCGTGGCCAGGGCAAGGTACAGGCCAAGGTGACTGTGGTCCCCGAGCGCGCGGAACGCCTCTTCCGGACCATAGTTGGACGACGAGATGCCATCGGCGCCGAGGCCGACCCAGGCGAAGAACGCCACCAGTGCGATGTTGTGCCGCGTCTGCGGGTTCAGCGGGTCGAGCGGCGCCCCGAACAGCCTTCTGCGAATTTCCGGGAGACTCGGCACGTTATCGCTCATGCCCGGCGAAAATCGTCATTTCGTTCGCTCGGGCGTGGCGGGTGGGGGGTGGGTCATTTAAGATTGAGGCCGGTTCGAGAGCGCGAGCCGGCACTGGCGCCGGTGGCGGCTTGCACGGAAAACAGCGGCGCCCACTGGCAACGCCGATCCATGAAAGGCTCATTATATTTCCATTCCAGAGGCGCGACGGGTGAGCAGCGAGGAACAGGACAAGAAGCTCGCCAGGCTGGGAATCCAGCGGGAGTTCGACCTGGTGCTGCATCTGCCGCTGCGCTACGAGGACGAGACCGCCATTACGCCGGCATGCGCAGCGCCCCAGGGCCGGCCCGTCCAGGTTGAAGGTGTCATCGAGGACACCCGCGTCGTTTTCCGCCCGCGACGCCAGTTGCTATGCCGCATCGCTGACGCGAGCGGTGACATCATGCTCAGATTTTTCAGCTTCTATGCGAGCCAGCAAAAGGCGCTGGCGGCCGGGCTGCGGGTGCGGGCGTTCGGCGAAGTGCGCAGCGGCTTTTTTGGCGCGGAGATGGTTCATCCGCGCTTCCGGATTCTGCGCAAGGACGAGCCGCTGCCGCAGGCGCTGACGCCGGTTTATCCCGCTGCGTCGGGTGTTTCGCAGGCACTGCTGCGGCGTCTTATCGACCAGGCGCTGGCACGCGCCGACCTGACCGACACCCTGCCGGACCCCATCCGCGCGCCGCTGCGGCTGCCGTCCTTTTCCAGGGCGGTACTGGAACTGCACCACCCCGAGCCCGGCAGCGACCCCGCGCCGCTGAGCAATCGTGCCACTCCAGCCTGGAGGCGAATCAAATTCGATGAGTTGCTGGCGCAGCAGCTGTCGATGCGCAAACACTATCGGGAACGCAGCGCGCGCAGGGCCAAGGCGCTCGTAGCCGGGAGCGGCCTCGCCCAGACTCTGATCGCGTCGCTGCCGTTCAGGCTCACCGCGGCGCAGGACCGTGCCTGGCGGGAAATCGCCGCCGATCTGGCGCGCTCGCATCCGATGCACCGGCTGCTGCAGGGCGACGTCGGCAGCGGCAAGACCGTTGTCGCGGCGCTTGCCTGCCTCAGGGCGGTCGAATGCGGTGAGCAGGCGGCGGTGATGGCGCCGACGGAAATACTTGCGGAGCAGCATTTCAATAAATTCTCCGGTTGGTTGTCCCCCTTGGGCATCCGCATCGCCTGGCTGACCGGCGGCCACGGGAAGAAGGACCGCACCGCGGCACTGGCGCGGATTGCCTCCGGCGAGGCGCACATTGCCATCGGCACGCATGCATTGTTTCAGGGAGCCGTCGTCTTTCGTTCCCTGGCCCTTGCGGTGGTCGATGAACAGCATCGTTTCGGCGTGGCGCAGCGCCTCGCGTTGCGATCCAAAGGGGAAAGACAGGTCGCGCCGGGGAAAGGGAAAACGGACGAGACCGCGGAAACCTGGCCGCATCAACTGATGATGAGCGCCACGCCCATTCCGCGCACGCTGTCGATGAGCTACTACGCCGATCTCGACATATCCGTGATCGATGAATTGCCGCCGGGCCGCAAGCCGGTTCTGACCAAACTGGTGGCGTCGGGCAGGCGTGAGGAAGTCGTCGCCAGAATCCGGCTTGCCTGCGCGGCCGGTCGGCAGGCCTACTGGGTGTGTCCGCTCATCGAGGAATCCGAAGCCCTGCAATTGCAGACGGCTCTGGAGACACACGGCGCGCTCGCCGCCGAATTCACCGGGTTGTCGGTCGGCCTGCTGCATGGCCGGATGGCGCCGGCCGACAAAGCGGCCGTCATCGCCGAATTCGGCGCCGGCCGGATCGATCTGCTGGTGGCCACCACCGTCATAGAAGTCGGCGTCGATGTGCCGAACGCCTCCGTCATGGTGATCGAACACGCCGAGCGCTTCGGTCTGGCGCAACTGCATCAGTTGCGCGGCCGTGTCGGCCGGGGCGCCGCCGAGTCGGTATGCATACTGCTGTATCAGGCGCCGCTGGGCGAGAATGCACGCGAGCGCCTGAAGGTGATCTTCGAGAGCAACGACGGTTTTGCCATTGCGCACCAGGATCTGCTGCTGCGCGGACCGGGCGAATACCTGGGCGCGCGGCAAAGCGGCGCGCCGCTGCTGCGCTTTGCCGACCTCGCCAGGGACGAAGATATCGTTGGCGCGGCGCGCGACTGTGCCGAGTTGCTCCTGGAAAAATATCCGGACGCCGCGGCCGCGCATCTGCAGCGCTGGCTCGGCGGCAAAGCGGAATTCCTCAAGGCATGAGCCGGGATCGCACCCGCCTGCATGGCCGTGTCCGGCGCCGAAACGCCGGTGCGACGGACGGGGTTGGCTGACATGAATTTCGCCGTGATGAAAGAGCGGCTGGATCAATACGAACGCCTGATGCGCCTGGACAAGCCCATCGGCATCCTGCTGCTGCTCTGGCCGACTTTGTGGGCTATCTGGATCGCAGCCGAGGGTCGACCCGGTTGGCAGGTCGTGGTGATTTTCACGCTCGGCACGATCCTGATGCGCTCCGCCGGTTGCGTGGTCAACGATCTCGCCGATGTGCGTTTCGACGGCGCAGTGAAGCGCACCCGCGAGCGGCCGCTGGTGACCGGCGCGGTCAGCCGGCGCGAGGCATGGATTCTCGCTGCGCTGCTCGCGCTGGCCGCATTTTCGCTGGTCCTGTTTCTCAACCGGTTGACCATTGCGCTGTCGGTGGCGGCCCTCGCCATCGCCTGCAGCTATCCGTACTTCAAGCGCTTCTTTGCCATTCCGCAAGCCTGGCTCGGCGTTGCCTTCGGCTTCGGCATCCCGATGGCGTTCGCGGCGCAGTGCGATACTGTGCCCGCCGTCGGCTGGTGGCTGCTCCTGGCAAACATCTTCTGGGCGGTTGCGTACGACACCGAATACGCCATGGTGGACCGTGACGATGACCTGCGCATCGGCATCCGCACCGCCGCGATCGCCTTCGGCCGCCACGACGTGCTGGCGGTGATGCTGTGCTATGCCGCGATGCTGTCGATTCTCGCCGCGATCGGCCGCGCGAGCGGGCTCGGCGTCTGGTATTTTGCCGGCCTCATCATTGCCGCCGGCATGATGGGCTATCACTACACGCTCATTCGCGGGCGCAGCCGCGAGGGCAGCTTTCACGCGTTCAACCACAACAACTGGGTGGGCGGGGTAATTTTTCTGGGTTTGTTGGTCGATTACTGGCAACGATTGGGGTACATATGGAATTGAATCTGGCAGGCAGGGTGGTGCTGGTGACGGGCGGCAGCAAGGGCATCGGCCTGGCGTGCGCCGAGGCCTTTTTGAAGGAAGGGGCGCGCGTGGCGATTGCGTCCCGCGAGCAACGCAATCTGGACGAGGCCGCGAAGTTGCTCAGGGTTCACGCAGAGGTGCTGGCAGTTGCTGCCGACCTTCGCCAAGCCACTGACGCCACGCGCCTGGTGGCAGCGGTGGAGGCACGGCTCGGGCCGATCGATGTCCTGGTGAATTCAGCGGGCGCAGCCAGGCGCTACGCTCCCGCGGAACTCGACATGCAGGCCTGGCACGACGCGATGGACGCGAAATTCTTCACCTACGTGCATGCCATGCAAGCGGTGCTGCCCGGGATGGCGGCGCGCAAACGCGGCAATATCGTCAACATCGTCGGCTCAGGCGGCAAGACGCCCAGCGCCGTCCATCTGCCGGGAGGAAGCGCCAACGCCGCATTGATGCTGCTGTCCTCGGGATTCGCCAGTGCCTACGGCGCGCAGGGCCTGCGGATCAATGCCATCAATCCCGGGGTCACGCATACCAGCCGTGTCCAGGGACGCATCCAGGCCGAGGCGAAGCTGCTCAACATCAGTGAAGCGCAAGCCCTGGCGCAAAGCGAGGCGGCCATTCCGCTCGGCCGCTATGCGCGTCCCGAGGAGATCGCCGATGTGGCGCTGTTTCTCGCATCCGACAGGGCGAGTTATGTGACCGGGGTGGTGCTCGGCATGGACGGCGGCTCGCATCCGAGCGTGGTGTAGCGGCATGGCGTATCGCGACCTGCGCGATTTTCTGGCGCAACTCGAGGCGATCGGAGAACTCAGGCGGGTCCGTGCCGAAGTGTCGCCCCGCCTCGAAATGACCGAGATCTGTGATCGCGTGCTGCGAAAAGGCGGCCCCGCGCTGCTGTTCGAAAAACCCGCGGGGCATTCGATACCCGTCCTCGGCAATCTGTTCGGCACCACCCGTCGCGTAGCGCTCGGCATGGGGGTGGCGGCAGAAGCCGAACCGCTGGCGGCGCTGCGGGACATCGGCAAGTTGCTGGCGTTTCTCAAAGAGCCCGAACCGCCCAAAGGATTCCGCGATGCGCTCGAGCGCTGGATTCCGCTAGGCAGGCAGGTCATGCACATGGCGCCTAAAGAGGTTTCCGGCGCGCCCTGCCAGCAGGTGGTCTGGGAGGGAAGCGACCTTGATCTGTCAAGGCTGCCGGTGCAGACCTGCTGGCCCGGAGACGCCGGGCCGCTGATTACCTGGGGACTGACGGTCACCCGCGGACCGAACAAGAAACGGCAGAATCTCGGCATTTATCGCCAGCAGGTCATCGGTCCGGACAAGGTGATCATGCGCTGGCTCGCCCATCGCGGCGGCGCGCTGGATTTTCACGAGCACCTGGAGGCGCACCCCGGGACCGCGTTCCCCGTCGCCGTCGTCCTGGGCGCCGATCCGGCCACCTTGCTCAGCGCGGTAACACCCATTCCGGATACCTTGTCCGAATACCAGTTTGCCGGCCTGCTGCGCGGCTCGCGCACCGAATTGACCAGGTGCAGGGGCAGCGATCTGCAGGTGCCGGCAGCGGCCGAAATGGTGCTGGAAGGTGTGATCCATCCCGGTGAAACGGCCGTGGAAGGACCGTTCGGCGACCATACCGGCTACTACAACGAGGCGGCGCGTTTTCCGGTATTCACCGTTGAGCGCGTGACGATGCGCCCGGAGCCGATATACCACTCCACGTATACCGGCAAGCCGCCCGACGAACCGGCCATACTCGGCGCCGCGCTGAACGAGGTATTCGTGCCGATTCTGCAAAGGCAATTTCCGGAGATCGTCGATTTTTACCTGCCGCCGGAAGGCTGCTCGTATCGCCTGGCCGTGGTCAGCATCAGCAAGCAGTACCCGGGACACGCCCGGCGGGTGATGTTCGGCATCTGGAGCTTCCTGCGGCAGTTCATGTACACAAAATTCATCGTCGTCACCGACGACGACATCGACATCCGCGACTGGAAAGAGGTGGTATGGGCGATCACGACCCGGGTGGATGCGGCGCGCGATACCGTCATCGTCGATAACACCCCCATCGATTACCTTGATTTCGCCAGTCCGGCGGCCGGGCTGGGTTCGAAAATGGGCATTGACGCGACCGGCAAACTGCCTGCGGAAACAGCGCGCACCTGGGGGCGGGTCATGGCGATGGACCCGGCGGTCAAGGCACGCGTTGATGCACTTTGGGCGGACTTGGAATTGTAGCCGGGACAAGCCGTTGCGGCGGGTCAAGGTGGCGCCGGCGGGCTTTAATGCGCACCATGTGCAACTGACCGGCGCTCGAGCGGTCATCCAACGCCATCCAACGCCATCCAACGCAAGAGGACCTGCATGAACGACAACGCAAGACGGGCGACAACTCAAGATGAATGACGACAAATCAGGACAGTTACAGCCGATGGGTCCGGTACCGGATCCCCGCGATCAGGCCGGGCTGGTCAAGCTGACCCATCTGATCTATCTGCTGCATACCATCGCCGTGGTGATCGGCATTACCAGCGCGGCGTCCATCGTCGGCGCGTTCGTGTTCGGGCTGCCTTCCATCGCTGCGGTGATCCTCAACTACATCAAGCGCGGCGACACCCACGGCACATTTCTCGAGTCGCACTTTCGCTGGCAAATCCGGACATTCTGGTTTGCATTGCTGTGGTGCGTGGTTGCCGGCGTGCTGTTCGTGACGCTCATCGGCATCCCCATTGCCGTCGCCCTCGCCGCAGGGGCGGGAATCTGGGTGATCTACCGGGTGGTGCGGGGCTGGCTGGCGCTCAATGAGGGCAGGCCGATGCCGGCTTGACGGCGCCCCCGCCACCGCTGAATGCGGCCCTCATCTGCCGGCGGCGCCGTTGTACACCCAGCGGATCAGCGCATCCTGCGCCGGTTGGGCAGCCGCCGCATGGGCGTGATTGACGATGAACACGAGGGCGAAGCGCCTGCCGGTGGTGTCGCGGACGTAACCGGCGACGGCGCGTACCTCGGCCAGCGAGCCGGTCTTGATATGGGCCTGCCCGGCCACGCTGTCGTACCTGAGCCGCCGTCGCATGGTGCCGTCGTGAGCGACCAGCGGCATCGAGGCGATGAATTCCGGCATGACCGCGCTGTGCCACGCCGCGATCAGAATCTTTCCCATGCTGGCCGCGCTGATGCGCTCGCGTCGCGACAGGCCGGAACCGTTCTCCATTATCAGTTCGGGCGCATCAACGGATTTTTGCGCCAGCCAGGCTTGCACCACCTGCGCCGAGCGATCGGTATTGGCCGGCAGTTTCTGCACCTCGGCGGACAGGGTAAGAAACAATTGCCTCGCCATCACATTGTTGGAGAACTTGTTGATGTCGCGCACCACTTCGGCCAGTGAAGGCGACTCCGCAGTGAACAGCAGCCGGGCGTCCGGCATCGCCGCGCCGTCGCGAACGCCGCCCCTGATGATGCCGCCCGATTCCTGCCACAACTGGCGAAACACGCCGGAGACGTAGGCGCGGTGGCCCAGCAGCGCGATGTTCCAGGTTTTCTCCGCACAGCTTGGCGGATAGGCTCCGCTGAAATTCACGCGGGCGATGGCGCTGCTGCTGACCAGGTCAGTCTTCAGGCGCGCGCGCCAGTCGCCGCACGGTCCGCTCGCGAGGCGGATCGATGATGTCATTTCCAGTTGCGCGGGGTGTGGCTCCGCCATCACCAGGACCGTGCGGCCCTCCTCGTCGGGAACGAAGGTGAAGCGGACCGATTTGAAGTTCAGCAGCAAGGCATCCGGGCTGACGTTGTAGGGGCGCAGCGGTTCGTTGTCGAACCTGCCCGGGTCGTCCTCCCGGGCTTCGTAATAGGTTCGATCGAGCACCAGATCGCCCTGGATGTCGCGCAGACCGCGCGCGCGCAACCCGCGCAGCAGCAACCAGAAATTCTCGATGGTCAGCTTCGGGTCGCCCATGCCGCGCAGGACCAGGTCGCCCTCGAGCACTTCCCCGGCAACGCGCCCGTTCGCGTAAGCCTCGGTGCGCCACGTGAATGCCGGCCCAAGGATCTCGAGCGCTGCGTACGAGGTAACCAGCTTCATCGTGGAAGCGGGATTCATCGGCGTTGCGGGGTTGTGGGCGAGCAGGGGCTTTGAGCTGCCGACTTCCTGAACCCAGATCGCCGCGTTCGCCAGCGGGATCGCCGCCGCTGCCAGGGGTGCGGTCAGCGCGACCGGCAGCGGCGCCGCCGCGCCCGCCGGGGACAGGAGCGAACACGCAACTATTTGTGCCCAAAGCGAAAACATGTGAAAAGCCGACTTGGGGCGCATTCGATGACCCGCCATTGGAGAATGGCGCAGTATGCCAGCCAGACCGGACAGTTCAACCCTGTGTGCCATTGCCGGGTGGTAGGGGATCGCCCCAGACTCTTGAAATCATGTGCATCACGCCCTATTATTAGCACTCGTCATAGATGAGTGCTAATTGGCACCATGACGGCGACGCTGGTTTCGGGCTGCCAGCCGCAGCTGTTTGAAGCCCCAGACTATTTCGCAAAATTGATGGAGGTAAAGTATGAAAATCCGCCCCTTACATGACCGCCTCGTCGTCAAGCGGATGGAAGAAGAGCGCAAGTCCGCCGGCGGGATCGTCATTCCCGACAATGCTGCCGAGAAGCCCGATCAGGGGGAAGTAATCGCCATCGGCACCGGCAAGATCCTGGAGGACGGGAAAACCCGTCCGCTCGACGTCAAGGTCGGCGATCGCATTCTCTTCGGCAAGTATTCCGGTACCGCGGTGAAGATTGAAGGCACCGAATACCTGGTGATGCGCGAAGACGACATCATGGGCGTTGTGGTTTGATCACAGCGCCTGCCAGTCAATCCAGACCACTATTCAGCTCAGGAGTAAACCATGCCTGCTAAAGACGTACGTTTCCATGAGGACGCCCGGCACAAGCTGCTGGAGGGCGTCAATATTCTCGCCAATGCCGTGAAGGCGACCCTCGGTCCGAAGGGCCGCAACGTGGTGCTCGAGCGTTCCTTTGGCGCGCCGACCGTGACCAAGGATGGCGTTTCGGTGGCGAAAGAAATCGAACTCAAGGACAAATTCCAGAACATGGGCGCGCAGATGGTCAAGGAAGTGGCTTCCAAGACCTCCGATGTGGCCGGTGACGGCACCACCACGGCGACCGTGCTGGCACAAGCCATCGTTCGCGAGGGCATGAAATATGTCGCCGCCGGCATGAACCCGATGGATCTGAAGCGCGGCGTCGACAAAGCGGTCGCTGCCGTCGTCGAGGAATTGAAGAAGATTTCCAAGCCCTGCACCACCTCCAAGGAAATCGCCCAGGTCGGCTCGATTTCAGCCAATGCGGACGCGTCCATCGGCGAGAAGATCGCCGAAGCCATGGACAAGGTCGGCAAGGAAGGCGTCATTACCGTCGAGGACGGCAAGAGCCTGGAGATGGACCTGGAAGTGGTCGAGGGCATGCAGTTCGACCGCGGCTACCTGTCGCCCTACTTCATCAACAATCCGGACAAGCAGATTGCCATTCTCGACAACCCCTATGTGCTGCTGCACGACAAGAAGATCTCGAACATCCGCGATCTGCTGCCGCTGCTGGAGCAGGTGGCCAAGGCCGGACGTCCGCTGCTGCTCATCGCGGAGGACATCGAGGGCGAGGCGCTGGCGACCCTGGTGGTCAACAACCTGCGCGGCATACTGAAGACCTGCGCCGTCAAGGCGCCCGGCTTCGGCGACCGCCGCAAGGCCATGCTCGAAGACATCGCCATCCTCAGCGGCGGCCAGGTGATCGCCGAAGAAGTCGGGCTCACCCTGGAAAAGATCACACTGGCAGACCTCGGCCAGGCGAAGCGGGTGGAAGTGCAGAAGGAAGCCACGACACTCATCGATGGCGCCGGCGAGGCGAAAGCGATCGAGGCGCGGGTGAAGAACATTCGCACCCAGATCGACGAGGCCACCAGCGACTATGACAAGGAGAAGCTGCAGGAGCGCGTGGCCAAGCTGGCGGGAGGCGTTGCCGTGATCAAGGTCGGCGCGGCCACCGAAGTCGAGATGAAGGAGAAAAAGGCGCGCGTTGAAGACGCGCTGCATGCGACCCGCGCGGCCGTTGAAGAAGGCATCGTGGCGGGCGGCGGGGTGGCGTTGATCCGCGCCCGCGCCGGTCTGGCCAAGCTGAAGGGCGACAACGCCGATCAGGACGCGGGCATCAAGATCGTCGCCCGCGCACTGGAGGAGCCGCTGCGCGCCATCGTCTCCAACGCCGGCGCCGAGCCCTCGGTGGTGCTCAACAAGGTCGCCGAGGGCAAGGGCAACTTTGGCTTCAACGCCCAGACCGAAGCCTACGGCGATCTCGTTGAAATGGGCGTGGTCGATCCGACCAAGGTGACGCGCACGGCGCTGCAGAACGCGGCATCGGTGGCCGGCCTGATCCTGACGACCGATTGCTCGGTTGCCGAACTGGTGGAAGAAAAACCCAAAGCGGCGGGCGGCGCGCCGGGCATGGGCGGCATGGGTGGTATGGGTGGCATGGACGGAATGGACATGTAATTTCTTCACGGGCCGGTGCATCGGCCCTATGTCCGAACCCCGCCGCGAGGCGGTGATACCAGAACCCCGCTTCGGCGGGGTTCTGGTTTTCGGTGGTGTCACAGCGGCGATCTTGTCGGCGCAGGCCGCATTTCAGGAAGCCGTGTGTTGCATTGGCGATGTCCCCGTTTCCTCGTATAATCCGCGCTCCTGTTCGGATGCGTGTCTGGCGTAACGTCCACGCTCAAAGCCTGTTTTACGGTCTCCAGAAAAAACGGAGGCCGCCCAGGGGCCAAGTAGCTCAGTCGGTAGAGCAGCGGACTGAAAATCCGTGTGTCGGTGGTTCGATTCCGCCCTTGGCCACCAAAACCCCTTCCGAGTGACCGGCCACGGCTTTGGCAGCATGGCGTCCACGCTGCTGAACGAGCAGGGCTGGCACCGCGACGCAATCGAGCGGCAGCGCGCGCGCCGAACGCAACAACGTGCGCGCCGCCTGCAACTTTGCCGAGCATCTCCCCGAACGGCGGAAGATGATGCAGGCATGGGCGGATTATCCGGACAAGCTCGCGCCCGGCGCCAGGGTGCGCAAGCTGCATCAGGCTGCCTGAGACAGGCCGGCTGCCGCATCCATCCAGGGCAACTCCTCCCGGTCGGTCACGGGAGTTTCATCGTCCCGCCACGGTCTGCCGGAAAAGCGGAACGGTATTGTTAAACCTCTCTCTGAGTGAGAATATAAATGATGTCCCGTGGTTCCGACCGCGATCCCGTAGGCTGGATTCGTCGTTATCCGTTCTTCTTGATCTGGACGGAACGAAGATCGGCGTCGGGACGCAGTACTGGGTCAAGATCAGCGCCTGGGTCATCGAGCCCGACGAGGCACGGCCGTATGGCATTCGCTATGAACTGACCCTGCACGATGCCGGCAATCGGCGGATTCTGGGTTTCGACAACGCCCACGCGGTGAAACGGCCCGGCGGGCGATTTGTCGAACAGCCGCGTGCCTACGATCACCGGCACCGCGGGCCGCAAGACGCTGGTGTGCCTTACCCGTATGTGAGCGCAGGCAAGCTGGTCGCGGATTTCTGGCAGGCTGTTTTCAAGGCATTGGACGAACCGGGAGAGTCGCTATGAGCATAGTCAAAGCCATCCGCGTCGGCATCATGCCGTTGGAGCGGGTGCGCGACTACACCTTGGCCATCGCCAAAGGCACCTACAAGCGCAAACCGACGGAGCCCAAGATCTGGTTTACGTCGATCAAGTCGTTTGCCGCCGTGCTGTCCGACGAGAACCGCGAATTGTTGCGGATCATCCACGACAGCCAGCCCGAATCCATTGCCGACCTGGAGCAGATGACAGGACGCAAGGCGAGCAATTTGTCCCGCACCTTGCGCACCATGGCGAATTACGGATTGGTGCGCCTGGAAGACGGATCGCAGGGCCGCGGACGACGTGCCGTGAAACCCGTGGCGGTTGCCCGTTGCGTCAATCTGACCCTGGATATCGGCTTCGGCGACAAACCGGCGCCGCGCATTCGCCGGCAGAGTGGTGACAAATTGTCACCATTTTGGTAAGGTGCCAGCCTGAACGCTGAATTTCGACCCTAAAACTCAAGACACGCAAATTTGCTACCGACATCCCAACCGACATTTCCCGAACGACCAAGCTTACAACTGACAAGCGATTGCCAAGCCAATGACTCTCTTGACCGATGAACGAGGCCGGATTACGGCCAGGGTGCCGCAAAAAGTGCAGGACACCCTCCAGCAGGCGGCTGAGCTGGTGGGGGCAACGCTGAATCAGTTTGTCGTGCAGGCCGCGCTCAGTGAAGCGCGGCGCGTGATCGAGCGCGACCGGGTGATTCATCTATCCAGCACCGATGCGGCGTTTCTAATGACACTTCTGGAGAAGCCGCCGGCGCCAAATGCAAGGCTCCGCAAGGCTTTCCAGGCCTACAAGAAGAAGACGATTGATGCTGAGGATTCAACCTTTAACTGGACGCCACGACCGAAGCGCGTTCGCGAGCGCAAGCGCGCCGCTTGACGACTGGCTTCGGCAAACTGCGCAGCAGCACCAGCGGCGCGGTATATCGAAGACCTTCGTTGCTGTTTCGGACGACGAAACTGCGCGCATCCTCGGTTACTATGCCTTGACAGCTTGTGAGGTACTCACAGAAGAATTGCCGGAGGACCTTGCCAAGAAGCTTCCGCGCAAAGTACCCGGCATCCGCTTGGGCCGGCTCGCTGTAGACCGCTCGGTACAAGGGCAAGGATTGGGTGAGCATCTGCTGATGGATGCCATCGACCGATCACGGCGCGTGCTGGAACACATCGGTATTCACGCGCTTTTTGTCGATGCGAAGGACGAGCGAGCTGCGGCCTTCTACCGCAAGTACGGATTCCGGCCTTTGCCGGAAGATTCGTTGAAGCTCGTGCTTCCTCTCACCGGATTGCCGTGACGCTGGAGCGAGATAAACGAGGCGTGAAGCGCATGGGCGCCTGCACCGCGCGGTCAGAAGAAACAGTTGGGGTAACTTTTGGGGTAACTCGGAAGTCCGAATTGGCCGAAAGGGCTTTCGCGTAGCACGATCTATCAGTACATCAAGGACGGCGTTTTCCCGAAGCCCGTGCCGCTTGGGCCGCGCGCGGTCGGGTGGCTCGAATCGGCTGACTTTTCGTTACGGTAGCGAGTGGATCGCCGGGCGAGTGAAGATCGCCCGGGACGGCGGCCGGCAGGCGGCGTGACGACGCGCATGCATGGCTGCCGACGCAATTGCACTGGCCGGGCGGCGGCGCCTGACGACGGTCCCCGCCACCGCCGAGGTCATTGACCGGTTTCGGGTGGCGCTCGCCGCGCGCGACATCATTGCGCCCGAGAGCATCATCGCCGACGGCAGCATTGGGGCGATGCGGCTTACCTGCTCCACGTGGACGGCATTCCGGCCGGGGGTGCTGTGACCCACGCTTGACGAAACCACCTTACTAATATAGAGTGCAGGTAAGGTAATCCCCACGGAGACCGCTGCCATGTTTGTCAAGATCACTGCCAAACGTCAGGTCACATTCCCCGCGCGGGTTCTGGACGCGCTGGGTGTTAAGCCCGGCGACCGGATTGAACTCGAGGAAGGCCCCGGGGGGTTTGTCTTGCGCGCGCGACAAGTCGATCGGGCGCGCCTCGCGCCGCTGCGCGACAAGCTGCGCCGTGGCAAAGGCACCTTCGATCTCGAAGTCTTCCGTAATACGCCCCATGACCGCGCGCTTCGGGATTGATACCTCGATCCTCGTGCGGCTGGCGACCGGCGATCCCGAGGATGGCTTCGAACACTGTGTGCGCAAGTTGACCGCACTCATTGAGCGCGACGATGCCGAGGTGTTCGCTTCGAATCAGGTAATCGGCGAAGCCTATATCGCCTTGCAACATCACTATGGCGTGCCCAAGTCCGAGGCGCGCGCCGCACTTTCCAGTGTGCTCAGGAGCGGTTTGGTGGCGCCGCTGAACGGGACAGGTGTGTTCGCCGCTCTGGAAGCCAGCGCGGGATGCGGCCTGCTCGACCGTTTGATTGCTGACGACTACCGTCGTGCAGAGCTCATCACGCTCACGCTCGACCGAAAGATGGCCGCTCTCCCGGAAGTACGCCGGCTGTAGCCCGACTACGACTGCCTCGCGCCCGTCTGGTTGGCGCGATCCCTCTCCCTGCTTGCGGTGGCCGACTCCGGGGAGCTCAAGACTACCTGCGACGCGATATTCTGCCCGGCGCTGCGCGAGTGGGGAAACCGGGCAGCGTCAGGAAATGTCCCCCGAGATCGCGAAGCTCGAAGCGGCCACGGCGGTGTTCGAGGCGAAGAAGGCCGGCATCCTCGAAGCGATCAAGCACAAGCGGCGCCGGGCGCAGGACACGGCGGGCGAGGAACGCGAACTTGAGGCGTTGGCGGGCCATGCGCCGGTGCCGCCGCTGGTCCCGCGACTGATCTATGCGGACGCAACCCCGGAGGCGCTCGCGCATGCGCTGGCCACCGGCTGGCCGAGCGGCGGGGTGCTCTCGGCCGAGGCGGGCGCCGTGTTCGGCGCGCACGGCATGGGCCAGGACACGATTCTGCGCAACCTCGCGCTCCTCAACGTGCTGTGGGATGGCGACGAAATGGCGCTCGACCGGCGCTCCAAGCCCTCCTTCGTGCTGCGCGGCCGGCGGCTCACCTTCGGGCTGATGGTTCAGCCCGAGGCGTTGCGCGGGGTCCTGGAGCGCGCCGGCGCGCTGCTGGAACGTGCCGGCGCGCTGCCGCGCGGCACCGGCTTCATCGCGCGCTTCCTGATCGCGTGGCCCGGCAGCACGCAGGGCACGCGCGCCTACCGCCCGGCGCCTGAGGCGATGCCGCTGGTTGCGTTATTCGGCGAGCGCACCCGGCAGTTGCTTGCGCAACCGCTCACGACCGACGCGCACGGCTGCCTCACGCCGGCGGTGCTCGATCTGTCGCCGCAGGCGCGCGCCGAGTGGATACGCTTTCACGACGAGGTCGAGCGCGAGCTGGGCGCGCGCGGCGCATTCCGCAGTGTGCGTGATGTCGCGGCCAAGGCGGCCGAGAACGCCGCGCGGCTGGCAGCCTTGTTCCATGTGCTGCAGCATGGCGCGAGCGGAACGATAGCGTCCGAAGAGATCCGCGCCGCGGCCTGTATCGTTGGCTGGCATTTGAACGAGGCGCGGCGCCTGCTCGCCGACCTGGACACGCCGCCCGCGCTCGCCGCGGCGATCCGGCTCGATGCCTGGCTGCGCAACGAAGCGCAGGCCAACGGCACCAATCGCGTGCCGGCGAAGCGGATTTACCAGTACGGTCCGAACTGCGTCCGGGACAGCCGCGACCTGCGCGCCGCGCTCGCCATCCTCGCCGAGCGCGGCCGGGCGAAGATGGCGGAAGACGGGCGCCGGCGGTGCGTGGCGATCAATCCGGCGCTGCTGGATGGCCGGGAACGACCTCTGACAATCGGATATTGACACCAGAGGGTGCTGCTACTGTTGCTAATCTTGCTACCGTGGTCCGGCGCGGACGCTGATCGGTAGCAGGAGTAGCGAGGGTAGCAGGGGGGCGGGTCGGAAAATGCACTGATCGGAAGGGCGCGGCGACGCCTGACCCCTCCGGCGCCAAGCGCACCCGCATTTCCGGAGGCGCCCGCCACGTTCCAAACCCTCGGTAGTTCTGCATGAATACCGAGACTTTGGAACAACGTCATCAGGGTAGATTTGACTTTCAGCAACCGCTGAAATATTGCTATACAGTGAAATACGTTGCATTTTTTCACTAAAAAGCATATTTTCAGCAAATGATGAACACTCTGCACCGCGAAGCAAGCTCCGTCATGGAGACGCAGGCGCTCACCCGACTGCGCGAGCAGCTTAGCCACGTGCCATCCCTGGCACTCGGCAGCGAGGTGGCCAAGCCAGAGCGAACTTCAGCCGGCGACTGGCGCCCCGACTTCTCCATCGACCTTGCGACGGACGGCGATCACTGGGTGCTGGTCTGCGAGGTCAGGAGCGAAGGGCAGCCGCGCAATGTGCGCGGTGCCGCGCTGGCACTCAGGGATTACGTACAGCGTTCCGCGTCCGCCGACGGAAGCGCGCGCGCGTACCCGGTGCTCATCGCGCCGTTCATTTCTCCGACTTCGGCTGCAATCTGCAGCGAGATCGGCGTCGGGTTTCTTGACCTCGCGGGGAACTGCCGTCTCGCGTTCGGGCACGTCTACATAGAAAAAAGCACCGCAGAGAATCCTTTTCGCAACCGTCGTGTCCAGCGTTCGATCTTTTCCCCCAAGTCAGCCCGTATATTGCGATTGATGCTCGCCGACCCGCACCGGCTCTGGCGGGTTGCGCAGCTTGCGGAGCAGGCAAAGGTGAGCCTCGGCCAGGTGAGTAATCTGCGCCAGCGCTTGCTCGACGAGGAATGGGCGGAAGCCGACAAAGGCGGGGTGCGGCTGTCCAAACCTCGCGAGTTGCTCGAGGCCTGGCGCCGGGCTTACCGGTTGGAAGTCGCGCGCAGCGAGGACTGTTACACGCTTCTGCACGGCGAGCCGCTCGACAAAGCGCTGCGCACCCTGCTTGCCGAGGCCGGCCGCGGGCAGCACGCGGTGCTGGCGTCCTATTCGTCAGCGCGGTGGCTGGCGCCGTTCGCGCGGGTTGCGAGTCTTTATTTCTACGCCGACGAGCGGGGTGAAAGCGTGATTCGCCAGCATCTGCAACTGGAGCCTGCCGCCAAGGGCGCGAATGTGTCGCTCATGCGGCCGAAAGACGAAGGGGTCTTCCTTGATTGCTTCGAGGCAGCGGATGGGATCTGGTGCACGAGCCCGATACAAACCTACCTCGATCTGGCGGTCAGCGGGGAGCGCGGAGCCGAGGCTGCCGAGCATCTGCTCAACGAGCGCATTGCATCGCGCTGGAAAACGATCTCATGAGCGAACCGACGGTCGCGATCGATTACGATGATCGGGGTGCGCGCGCCGCGCATTCTGTTCTGCTGGAGCTCGGCCAGGTGCTGGGCGCGCATCGCGATGCCATGGTCGTGATCGGCGGCTCTGTGCCCTCGCTTCTGATGCCCAAGGCCGACCCCGCGCACGTCGGCACGCTCGACATCGATCTCGACCTCGATCCGGAGAAACTCGCCGATCACGGCTACGCCGACCTCGTCGAGAAACTGGATGCCGCCGGCTACGAGCGCAACATCGAAGGTCTGAAGCCGTTTCAGCTCCGCCGCACGGTCGATCTGCGTGACGGCGGCGCGCCGGTCCCCGTGATCGTGGATCTGCTGATGCCCAAGGGGGCGCGTATCACAGAGAATCGGCCGAAATTCGTCGAGGGTTTGCGAGTGCAGGAAGCAGACGGCGGCGACGTAGCTTCTGCGGCACAACCTGAAGATTCAAATCTCCGGAACGATGCCCGACGGTCGGTCAAATGCGGTGGAACTGTTGGTTGCGTCGATTCCTGCGTTGCTCGTAATGAAGGGCTACGCAATCGTCCAGCGCGACAAGAAGAAGGATGCATACGACATCTACTTCTCCATCCGCAATTACTCGGACGGAATGGAGGCACTGGCAGTCGAGTGCGCGAAGCTGCTCGAAGACCCGGTGGCACGCGAGGCGTTTGGGAATATTGCGAGCAAGTTCAACGCGCGCGATTCATTCGGTCCGCAAACGGTCTGCGACTTCCTCGAAGGCTCTGCGGCGCTCGGCGCCATGACGGCCGAGCAGGTGCAAGAAGACGCGTTTCGACAGGGGCGAGCATTGCTGGCCGCATTGGGCATGGCGAAGTGACCGGAAAATTGCCAGTTTGGATCGGATGAAGGAACACGCCAAAGCCGCTGGCATACAGACTCCACAAATAGAACGCTATGACCTCCGATATGGCTCAAAGTGATGTGACCATTCTGCCGCGATGGGGGCCGGAGCTGCGGCGGGCTGTCATGAAGGTTCAGCCGGCGTACTTCTCCTGGCCGCCCGCCCAAAGAGAGCGCTACGGTTTGTTGATGCAGGATGATGAATATGCGCGATTAGAAAGAACTCTGTGCTTCGAACTCTTTGGTAGCGGGTTCGCCCGGCGGCGGCGAAAGAAGTCTGGGGCCGAGCGCATGACGCTTGCCGAGCAAAACATCTTCAACGCGGCGATTCTGCCCTTTGCCGGAATTGGCGAGGACAGCTTTTTTCTCAACGACCACCTGGCCGATGGCAAGACCGTGCTCGATTTCGAAACGGTGCGCGGCTATGATGAATGGGATTATCGGAATCAGCAGGTCTTGAGAAAGCAGGAGAACCCCGCCTGGGACGAGAAACCCTATCGTGGCTCGCTTTATCTCCAGTGGGCGCGTCTTTTCGTGGACGGGGCTTTCACCTACGCCACCTTGTCGATGGCCGCGGGCTATCTCTACTCTGAACTCCAGAGCGCCAGTATCGATATCGTGCAGGCGCGCATCCCCCATCGTTATGTATCTGGGCCCAATGATGGCAGTGTCGAGGGCAAAATGTTGCAATGGGACCAACGCCTCGACGCCGGCGGTCAGGAAGGTATCCTGGAGGCACTCAACGAGCAGGTGTTCCACTACGAACAATCACGCCATGACGCCTTGCTCAATGCGTGGGCCGCGCAAGACCGCGGCGGCGTTTACCTGCTGGATACGTCGGAACCCGACGAGAAAAATGTGCACTTCGTTTTTACCGATCCGCGAGCGATTGAACGCATAAGGTTTCGGTCCTTTCTGACAGACTGTCGCGCGATTGAGCGTCCGGCGGCGGAGTTGCAGAAAGCATTGGCCGAAGAGCACGCGGCGCTCGTTCGGTTCATTGAGGCAGCACACAAAGAATTGCTTCGCACGTTTGATCCGAAAGTCACGCGCCTACGCAAACGCAGGCGCATCATGGTTCACAAGGACGCGTTCGACGATTTGGCGTGACCGGCCGTGGCAGGGACCAAGCGGCTCTGCCGAAGGACATTCAGCGCAGACACTTCAACGCCATGGCTGCGCAATGCGGCGTCGGGGAATCGGTTGAGCCGCAGAGCCGAGGCATTCTGGGCGCGACGCCGACCGCCATCGCGTCTGTCCAAAAGGATCTGCTTGAGGCCAGGCCTGCCGGCTGAAATTTGTGTGGTCTGTTCGCGGCGTGGGGTAACTTTTTGGGTAACTCGCGAAGTCAAATTGACCGAAAGCCAATATCCATGCGGGCTTACAGGCGGAATGCGAGCGTGCCCTTGCCACCGTCTCCCTGTTCGGCCTTGCGAGCCGGGAGTGATGGAATGGGGCGATCACTACAGGATGTCCCAGCAGTCGTAAATGAGAGCAGAATTCGCAGGTCAATGAATGCCCGCAGCCGGTTTGCGGCGCGCCGGCATCCGCCGTTTCTGTCAATGTCAAAAAGGAGTTGCACAAATGGCTGAGCAAACCCGGGAACTTGTGGTGTTGATGACCCACGGCGCTGAACACGAGGTCTCGTCAGTGGGCTTCACTGTCGCCAACGGGGGCATCACCGCAGGCATGAAGGTGTACGCATTCCTTACCAGCGGGGCCGTCGATCTGGTCCGCAAAGGCGGGGTCGACACCACCCACGTGCAGCCGATGGAACCGCTGAAGGCGCTGATCGCCGACTTCATCAAGCGCGGCGGAACCGTCTGGGCGTGCCCGCCCTGTGTCAAATCGCGCGGCTATACCGAGGAGAGCCTGATCGACGGCGTGGCGATCCAGGGCGCCAGCGCCATGCACGAACGGCTCAAGGCCGGCGCGGCGTCGCTGTCGTTCTGATCCCGCGGGACGGAGCCCAGACAAATGGGAGTCGAACCCCCCGGAGGCGCCTGACGGCTCTCACCGGATTTGAAGTCCCGGCTCTCCGGGCTCGCGTGGGAGTTGGGCCCCAATTGACTCTTGACGACAAGATAGGCCGCGTGACTGGCGCGATAAGCGCGATCCACCTTCTTCCCGGCATCTGCCAATTCTTCCCGGAGGTTGTCCTCGATCGCCAATGTCGTCATCCCGATGGTTCGATCGCATCGTAAGAAAAATGATCGGCATTGCCCAGAGTCCAATGGCCATCTCGTGGGAGGCCTGTCCAAAGCCCGTTGAATTTCCAGAGTTTCACAGGGGAATCGCGCGACGGCTTCGCGGAACCGCCTGCTGTCTGACGATGGCGCAGGGTACCGCGCCAGAGGACGCTCGCGCCCGGGCCCCGATATAATCACCACCCATGCAACTGTTCGCCCTCGGCATGAATCACCAGACAGCGCCCCTCGCCATCCGCGAGCGGGTGGTGTTTCAGGCCGAGCGTCTCCAGGCCGCGCTGGTCGAATTGATCCGCCACAAACCGGTGCGGGAGGCGGCAATATTGTCCACCTGCAACCGCACCGAAATCTACTGCGCGTCCGGCCATCCCGGCGCCGCGCTGGAATGGCTGTCTGACTATCACCGGATGACCTCCGCTGAGCTGCAGCCGTTCCTCTATACCCTGCCCGGGGAAAACGCGGTGAGGCATGCGTTTCGCGTCGCGGCGGGCCTGGATTCAATGGTGCTGGGCGAGCCGCAGATCCTCGGCCAGCTGAAAGACGCGGTACGGACCGCCGAATCGGCCGGGACCTTGGGCGCCACCTTGCACAGGCTTTTCCAGAATTCCTTTGCAGTGGCAAAGGACGTGCGCAGTCACACCGAAATCGGCGCCAACGTGGTGTCCATGGCGGCCGCCGCGGTGAAGCTGGCCGGTCGCATCTTTCCCGGATTGCATGAGCAACGGGTGTTGTTCATCGGCGCGGGGGAAATGATCGATCTGTGCGCAACCCACTTCGCCGCACAGCATCCGCGTGCGCTGGCCTTTGCCAATCGCACCCCGGAGCGCGCCCGGTTGCTGGCCAGCCGCTTCAATGCGCGCGCGCTGGCACTGCGTGATCTGCCGGCCTATCTGTGCGAATACGACATCATCGTCTCCTGCACCGCGAGCTCCCTGCCCATCCTCGGCAAGGGGATGCTGGAGCGCACCCTGCGGGCGCGCCGCCACCGGCCGCTGTTCATTGTCGATCTGGCGGTGCCGCGCGACGTCGAGCCCGAAGTATCGGCCATGGACGACGTGTTCCTGTACACGGTGGATGACCTGGGCGCCATCGTCCGCGAAGGCATCGATACCAGACAGTCGGCGGTGGCGCAGGCCGAAGCGATCATCGAGACGCGCGTGAGTTCGTTCCTGCACTGGATGAAGGCGCGTGAAATGGTGCCGCTCATCAAGCGCCTGCGGGACACCGCCGAGCAGGCGAGGCGGCACGAACTGGACCGGGCGATGAAGTCACTGGCGCGAGGCGAGGATCCGCAAATGGTGCTGGAAGCGCTTTCTCACGGACTCACCAACAGGCTGCTGCACGGACCGACGCAGGCGCTGAACCGCGCCGGCGAGGACGAAAGCGCACTCAAGGCCCTGATCGCACGCCTCTACGCGCTGCCCTCGCCCGATCAGTAACCCGGCCGTTTTACGATCGGCCTTTCACGCATGGCGTTTCCCGTTTGAAGCCCTCCATCGCAGCCAAGCTCGAGCAGCTGTCGGCGCGGCTCGCCGAAGTGAGCGTGCTTCTCAATTCGGAGAGCGCGATCCGGAACATGGATCAGTACCGGCGGCTTTCCAGGGAACATGCCGATCTGACGCCGGTGGTGGAGCTGTACCGGCATTACCGGGATGTCGGCGAGGACCTGCAGGCGGCGCAGGATATGCTCGCCGATCCGCAGACGAAGGATTACGCGGAGGTCGAGATCAAGTCGGCACGCGACCGGCTGGAGCAGATCGAGGTGGAGTTGCAGGCCCTGCTGCTGCCGCGTGACCCGAACGACGAGCGCAACATCTTCATCGAAATCCGCGCCGGCACGGGCGGCGACGAATCGGCACTGTTTGCCGGCGACATGTTGCGCATGTACGCCCGCTATGCCGAGCGCCAGCGCTGGCAGGTGGAGATCGTTTCGGAGTCCTCCAGCGAAGTCGGCGGCTACAAGGAAGTGATTGCCCGGGTCATCGGCAGCGGCGCCTATTCCAAGCTGAAGTTCGAATCAGGGGCGCACCGCGTGCAGCGGGTGCCGGTTACCGAGACGCAAGGGCGTATCCATACCTCCGCGTGCACCGTGGCCGTGATGCCCGAAGCAGACGACATCGCCGAGGTGGTGCTCAATCCGGCGGAGATGCGCATCGACACCTTTCGCGCTTCAGGCGCCGGCGGCCAGCACGTCAACAAGACCGACTCTGCCGTTCGTATCACGCACCTTCCCACCGGGATCGTCGTGGAATGCCAGGATGGGCGCTCGCAGCACAAGAACAAGGAAAAGGCCCTGTCAGTGCTTGCCGCCCGCATCAGCGACGCGCAGCGGCGCGCACAACAGGCGAGGGAAGCGGCAACCCGCAAGTCCCTGGTCGGCTCCGGCGACCGCTCGGAGCGCATCCGCACCTACAATTATCCGCAAGGGCGAGTCACCGACCACCGCATCAACCTGACGCTGTACAAGATCCACGACATCATGGACGGCGACCTCGAGGTGCTGGTTGCCGCGCTGATGGCGGAGCATCAGGCCGAGCAACTGGCCGCGCTCGCCGAATCGGCCCCCTGAGCCAATGACGGCGCAGGGCTCGCCACCGCCCGCAGTTCGCAGTCCGGACGCCGCGGGTGAACCACCCGCTTGTACGGGGCGCCTGGCCGAGGAGAGCGGTTTGCCGCGCAGCGAGGCGCAGCGATTGCTGGCGAATCTGCTTGGCGTCGAGCCAAGCACGCTGATTGCGCATCCGGACATGAGCGTTTCCCCGGAAATAGCCGCGGCCGCGCGCCGGCTGTTCCGGCGAAGAAACAGCGGTGAACCCATTGCGTATCTGCTGGGGGAGCGCGAGTTTTATGGATTGATGTTCGAGGTTTCTCCGGCGGTGCTTATTCCCCGGCCCGAGACCGAATTGCTGGTCGATCTTGCGTTGGCGCGGCTGCCCCGCGCCGGGCGTGTACTGGACGCCGGTACCGGCAGTGGCGCCATCGCCGTTGCGATTGCGCGCCACCGCGCCGATGCGAACGTGTGGGCAGTGGATATTGATCCGGATGCGATTGCAACGACGCGCCGCAACGTGGCACGACATGGCGTCAGCATCCAGACGTGGTGCGGCGACTGGCTTGGCGCCATGGCGGCCGACAGCTTCGATGTCATCGTCTCCAACCCGCCTTACATTCGCTCGGATGATACGCACCTGGGCGAAGGCGACCTGCGCTACGAGCCCAGGCTGGCGCTGGATGGCGGCCCGGATGGTCTGGCATGCCTTGGCCGCATCGCGGCACAGGCGCGTCGCCATCTCGTCAGGGGTGGATGGCTGCTCATGGAGCACGGTTGGGATCAAGCCCCCGCCTGTGAGCAACTGCTGCGCCGGCTGGCGTACGCCCAGGTCGCTCATCATGTCGACCTGGCTGCGCTACCTCGCGTCATTTGCGGGCGCTGGAACGGTTGACCTGGTGTGCCAGGCCCGGTAAAATACCCGACAAATTACCTCAAGTATTGCAAGGAGCACGCATGGATATACAAGACCGGATCAAAAAACAAGTCAGCGCGCATCCGGTGGTGCTGTACATGAAGGGCACCCCCCAGTTTCCGCAGTGCGGCTTTTCCGCCAACGCGATCCAGATCCTGCGCGCCTGTGGCGTCGAGCAGCCTTTTACAGTCAATGTCCTTGAAGACGCCGATATCCGCCAGGGCATCAAGGAATTTGCCAACTGGCCTACCATTCCGCAGTTGTACGTCCACGGTGAATTCGTCGGCGGTTCGGACATCATGCGCGAGATGTATCAGTCGGGTGAGTTGCAGAAAATTTTTCAACCCTGAAACACAGCTTCAGCCCCGGGGATTTCAGATCCCGGTAAGGCGCATGTTGGCCAGAGTAAGCCGCTCCACCAGCATGGCCATGAAAGCGCGATCGAAGCGATGCCGGCAGGCGTCGGAAGCCTGATCCAGATGGTCGGTGCGGATTTTAATCAGACGGGAGTCGCGCAAGGTGGTGACGTCGGCCGAGCGTTCGTTGCCGCTTTTGGACAGATAGGCCATTTCGCCGAAGCATTCGCCGGGCGAGAGCACGTTGAGGAGTTTTTTGCGCTTCGTCACCTTCACTTCGCCCGAAGCGAGGATGCAGAAGAAGTCACCCGGTTCGCCGTCCGCCATGATCAGCGTGTTGGTGCGCAGATCCTCCCAACTGGAAATGCGCAGCACCTCCCACAGTTCGGCATCCGAGAATCCCTCGAAAAACGGCATGCGCCGGAGCGTGTTGAATTTCTCGCTGTCGGCGACTTCCTGACTTGATGCGCTGACGTGCCCGTTGCGGAAGGCTTCGGCCAAGTCGAATGAAAAGGCGTTCCAGCTGTCGTAGCGCTGCGACAGGTCCTTGTGCATCGCCTTTCCGACTATGTGGTCCAGCACCCGCGGCATGTCGGTGCGCATTGCCGAGGGCGGCGGCGGTTCAACGCTGGTGATCTGGTACATCATGCTGAAGTTGTTGCTCGCTTGGAACGGCAAGGCGCCGGTGAGCAGCTGATACATCACCACCCCCAGCGAATAGATGTCGGTCTGGTGATTGAGGGTCTGCTCCTTGATCTGCTCGGGCGACATGTACGCGGGTGAGCCCACCCCGGTCACCTGGGTATGCTCGCCCGTCGCCATGAGCGCCGCGCCAAAGTCCGAAACCTTGATATCGGTTTCCCCGTTGAGCAGGATGTTGGCCGGCTTGATGTCCCGATGGGTTATACCCAGCTTGTGGGCAAAATCCAGCGCCCGGGAACACTTGAACGCAATCTCGACGATCTTGCCGACGGGCAACAGATTCGCGCTTTCACAGTATGGCTCCAGCGTTCCGCCGGGAACGTATTCCATGACGATGTAACTCATCGACTCGCTCACCACCGCATCGTGGATTTGCACGATGTGCGGGTGCTGCAGCTTGCCCGCCAGGGATGCCTCGGTGATGAAGAGTTTTTTCGCGAGCTTTCCCCCCTCGGCACCCTGCAGCCGGTCTTCGAAGATGACCTTCACGGCAACGTCACGGCCGTTGAACGGGTCGTGACATAAATAGACTTCGCTGGTGGCGCCTTCGCCCAGCTTCGAGACGACCTCGTATTTGCCGATCACTTCCACGTGTCGCAAGCCGCCGCGCGGCTCAATTGCGGCCGGCGCCGCGGCGCCGGCCGGCACTGCGGCCGCGGACGCGCGCGGCAAGTTCCTTCCTGCCGCGCCTGACCTGGATGCGAACCTGGGCGGGGGCGGTGCCGCCCGCATGCGAGCGGGCGGCGGCGGATCCCTCGAGCGAGAGCAGGGCGAAAACATCGTTGTCGATCCGGTCCGAAAATCGGCGCAGCTCGGTCAAGGACAGTTGCGCCAGATCCACCCCGGCCTGCTCGGCGTGCCGTACTGCGCGCGCCACCGCTTCGTGTGCATCGCGAAAAGGCAGTCCCTTTCTCACCAGATAATCGGCGAGGTCGGTGGCGGTGGCGTAACCCTCGGCGGCGGCGCGGCGCATCGCGTCGGGGTGGGCCTGGATGCCGGGCACCATTTCAACGAAGATGGCGAGCGACTCGCGCAGCGTATCGACGGTGTCGAACAGCGGCTCCTTGTCCTCCTGATTATCCTTGTTGTAGGCGAGCGGCTGCGATTTCATCAAGACCAGCAGGGCCATCAGGTGCCCGACCACCCGGCCGGTTTTCCCGCGCGCGAGTTCCGCTACATCGGGATTCTTCTTCTGCGGCATGATCGAGGAGCCGGTGCAGAACCGGTCCGGCAGCGAAATGAAGGCGAAGCGGGGATTCATCCACAGGATCAATTCCTCGCAAAGGCGCGACAGGTGGATCATGACCAGCGCCGCGCAGGCGCAGAATTCGATGGCGAAATCACGGTCCGAGACCGCATCCAGGGAGTTCTGGCACAGCGCTTCGAAGCCAAGCTCGCGCGCCACCCGGTCGCGGTCTATGCGGAAGGACGTGCCCGCCAGCGCGGCGGCGCCGAGCGGCAGCCGGTTGATGCGTCTGCGGCAGTCCACGAGGCGTTCGCTGTCCCGCCCGAACATTTCAAAGTAAGCCAGGAGGTGATGACCGAACGTGATCGGCTGGGCTACCTGAAGGTGGGTGTAGCCGGGCATCAGCACATCCGCATGGCGCTCGGCCGCGTCGAGCAGGCGCAAGCGCAACTCGTCCAGTCCCGCCAGCAGGGCATCGACTTCGTCGCGCAGCCAGAGGCGCATGTCCGTGGCAACCTGATCGTTTCTGGAACGTGCGGTATGCAGCCGTTTTCCGGCATCGCCGACCAGAGCGGTGAGCCGCAGCTCGAGATTCAGATGCACATCTTCGGCTTCCAGGCGCCACTGGAACTTGCCGCTTTCAATTTCACGCGTGATCCGGGCGAATCCTTTTTCGATGGAGCGCAGGTCCTTTGCCGTCAGAATGCCGGCGTGGCGCAGCATGCGGGCGTGCGCGAGGGAGCCGCGCACATCGTGGAAAGCGAGGCGCCGGTCGAACCCGACCGAAGCGGTGTAACGCTTGACCCGGTCAGAGACCGGCTCGCCGAAACGCCCGGACCAGGTTGTGTGCTGCACTGTGCTCGCGGCCTTAGCCGCTCGGCCCGCCATGTTGAATGTAAAATGAACGACGTTGTGTGGAGAGGAGAAGATGCCTGTCCGGCATCTCATGCGCCGTGAACGCGCCGAAAAATGGCAGTATAAGGCAAAACGATTTCCAGAACGCCCTGCCGGACTTCCGCAATCTGGGCGTGATCACGCGGATTCTTCTGATTGTCAATGGGGCCGCCCTGCTGGCGGCCGCGGTGCGCTCGCAAACTTTCGCTGAACTGGACGACCGCATCATCGAAGTCAGCGCGTGGGTGGAACCCACCCTGCTGTTGAGCCTGGTGGTGCTTTACGCGTTGTCGGGCCTGTTGTCCCGGCCCGCTTTTGCCCTGGGCCTGGCGTGCACTTTCCTGCTGGTAATGGCCTGCGCCGCCGCCGCCGCCTGGCTTCAGGCACGGCTGGGGATCGATGAGGGTTCGAGAAGCCTGCCGGTGAGCATGGCCTACGCCGCCATGGCGACCGGCATTACATCCTGGTACTTCCATTTGCGGCGCCGGGCATTTTCACCGGCGCTGGCCGAGGCCCGGCTGCAGGCGCTGCAGGCGCGCATCAGGCCCCACTTTCTGTTCAACACCCTGAATGCGGTGTTGTCGCTGATCAGACGCGATACGCGGCGCGCCGAAACCGCTCTCGAAGATCTCGCCGAATTGTTCAGGAATCTGATGGCGGACAATCGTTCCCTGGTGACCTTGCGCGAGGAAATTGCGCTATGCAGGCAGTATCTGAACCTGGAGCACCTTCGCCTGGGAGAGCGTCTGAAAGTGGAATGGCACACGCAGGCGGCCGACGAGCCGGCCCTTGTCCCGCCGATGTTGCTGCAGCCGCTGGTCGAGAATGCCGTCTACCACGGCATCGAGCCCGGCATCGACGCCGGCACGATAGAAATACGCATCCGCCGCGAGGGCGAGCGGCTGCACTTGCAACTGGTCAATCCGTATCATCCCGAGCACCAGCACCGCCAGGGAAATCACATGGCGCTGGCGAACATACGCGAGCGGCTGCAGTTGCACTTCGATGTCGAGGCGAGTCTGAACACCCGCGTGGAAGGCGAGCGGTTCCGCATCGACATCATCCTGCCGTTCAGAACGAGCGCCGCGTGAACCCGCTGCGCATCGCGATCGTCGATGACGAGCAACCGGCCCGCAACAGGATGCGCGAGCTGCTCGATGACTGCCGGGCGGAAGTCCCGAACCTGTGCGTAGGCGAAGCGGCGAATGGCATCGCCGCCCTGGATCTGCTGGGCAGCGTGGCATGCGACGTGGTCCTGGTGGATATTCACATGCCCGGCATGAGCGGCGTGGAATTGGCCCGCCACCTGCAGCTGCTGGAGGCGCCGCCTGCCGTCATCTTCGTCACCGCGCATGACCAATACGCGGTGGACGCCTTCGAACTCAATGCCGTCGATTATCTGCTCAAGCCGCCGCGATCAACGCGTCTTGTGGCCGCGCTCAGGAAGGCGGCAGCCGGAGCCCGCGTGGCAGGCGAGGTACTGACGCGGCTCGCCACCCAGCCACGCCGCTATTTCAGCGTCACAGAGCGTGGACGCATAGTGCTGGTGCCGGTGGCAGACGCCATTTACCTGAAGGCGGAACAGAAATACGTCACATTGCGCACGCGCGAGCGCGAATTTATTCTTGAGGAATCGCTGGCCCAGATCGAGCAGGAGTTCAGCGTGCTTTTCTGCAGGATTCATCGCAACTGTCTCATCGCCCGTCGATTTATCCGAGGCGTGGAACGGGTCGCCGAGGAAACCAGCGAGGCCGGATGGCTGGTGGTACTGGACGGGTGCGCCGAGAAGCTGCCCGTCAGCAGGCGGCAATGGCCGCAGATCAAGAGCCTCCTCAAGGGAAGTTCTGATTAGGGAAACGCTGATTGACTCAAACCGCAAACAGCGTCGCGATAACCATGCACCATAAGTTCTTGATTGCCATGGTCCTCGCTCGTCCGCGCTTTTCGAAACAGCGGCCGCCTCGCGAACAACTCACCGTTCTTCGGAGCTTCCCAAGGTCTAAACTGTCTGCGTAGCGCCGAAATTTCGAATTATTCGCCGGCCATGTTTTCAAAGGCACGTTCTGCGTGAGCTGGAAACCCGCACCCATAGTTATCGCGTCGCGCCTGAGCAGGCTCGCGCTATGGCAATCCGGTTTCATCAAATCGGAACTGCAGCGACTGTATCCGGCGTGCCAGGTTTCCGTACTCGGGCTGACCACGCGAGGTGACCGGATACTGGACGTGTCGCTCTCGAAAATCGGCGGAAAAGGTCTGTTCGTCAGGGAACTTGAATCGGCTCTGGCAGACGGCCGCGCCGACATTGCGGTCCATTCCGCCAAAGACGTGCCGATGGAACTCCCGCCGGGAATGGTCATCGCGGCATTCCCGAAACGCGCCGACCCCCGCGACTGTCTGGTATCCAACGTCTGCGGCAGCCCCGGGGAGTTGCCCCCTGGATCGGTGATCGGAACCTCCAGCTTGCGGCGCGAAGCCCAGTTGCGCGAGCGCCATCCGGCGCTGCGCGTTGCGCCGTTGCGCGGCAATGTCGATACCAGGCTGGCAAAGCTGGACCGCGGCGACTATCAGGCCCTCATCCTTGCCGCCGCCGGATTGGTCCGCCTGGGCCTGGGCGAACGCATCCGCTGCATGATCGATGCGGCGCACAGCCTGCCGGCGCCGGGACAGGGCGCGCTCGCCATTGAATGCCTGGCCGGGCGCAGCGAATTGATCGAAATGTTGTCCTCCTTGAACTGCCCTCAAACCGGGCAGTGCGTGCAGGCGGAACGCGCCGTGAGCCGTGCGCTGTCGGGCAATTGCCAGTTGCCGCTGGGCGCCTTTGGCGAAATCGACGGCAACGACATCCGCTTGCGCGGCGTCGTTGCCGCGAGTGACGGAACGCACGTTATCCGGGCCGAGGCGCGCGGGCCCGCCAGCCACCCTGAAGAATTGGGGGATCGGCTGGCGCGGATGCTGCGGGACCGAGGCGCCGACCGGATTCTGGCGTCGCTGGTCCGTTAGCGCCGGTAGGCACAGTCGGCTCATGCACACCGGCAGGCTCCAGGGGCAAGCGGTGTTGATCACCCGGCCGCAACCGCTGGCGGAACGCCTTGGGTCCGCGATACGGGCGGCGGGTGGGACGCCGATCGTGTTTTCGACTATCGAGATCCTGCCGCCGCCCGATGCCGCGGCGGTGCAGTCCCTGCTGGATCGGCTCGAACAGTTTGATTTCGCGGTGTTCGTCAGCCAGAACGCGGTGCTGCAGGTGGTGCGTCTGAGCAATGGGCACTGGCCTGCGGCTGTTCGCGCCGCCGCCGTCGGTTCGGGCACCGCGGCGGCGCTGCGCGAAGCCGGGATCGATCCTGTCCTTGCCCCGCCTGACGGCGGCGACAGCGAAGCGCTGGCGGCCCTTCCCGAATTCCGCGATCTCAATGGGCGTGCCGTAGTCATCTTTCGCGGCGCGGGCGGGCGCGAGTGGCTACGGCACACTTTTGAAGCTCGGGGCGCCCGCGTGGAATACGCCGAGTGCTACGTGCGCGGCCTGCCGCGGCAATCGGCCGGCGCCCTGCTCGATCAATGGCGCGGCGGCGCCGTGCAGGCGGTTGTAATAACCAGCGGCGAAGGCCTGGGAAATTTATTTGCGCTGATCGGCGCCGCGAACCATGCGCTGCTGCGCGCCACTCCGGTATTCGTGCCGCACGCCCGGATTGCCCGGTCGGCAACCTCAGCGGGCGTCGCAAAGGTGATTGTCACCGGCCCCGGCGATGCGGGAATCGTCGCTGGCCTCAAGGCCTATTTTGGTGGATCATGAGCGCTCATCATGGAAGCCCTGAGCGAACCAGCGCACGAACCAGCGCGCGAACCGGCCGGAAAATCCCCTCCTGCGCACGCGGCGCGCAACCCGGATAGAGCGTGGCGCATCGTGATGATGGTGCTGCTGGCGGCGCTGGCGGCGATCGTCGCCTGGCAGTGGCTGGACAGCCGCAACCAGATAGCCGGGCTGCGGGAGGAACTCGCGATTCGGCTGCGCGACGCAGGTTCGGACAGCCGCGACGCGCGTCTGGGCGCGAGGGCGGCCCAGGAAGCTGTCCGGGAAGCGCAGGTGAAACTGTCCCAGCTGGAAGCGAAACTGCTCGAATCGCAGAACCAGCAGGTGGCGCTCGAGGCTTTGTACCAGGAACTTTCGCGCTCCCGGGACGAATCGATACTCGCCGAAATCGACCAGATTCTGACCATCGCGTCGCAGCAGCTGCAGCTCGCGGGAAACGTGCAGGCCGCTCTGGTCGCACTGCAGACCGCCGACAGCAGGCTGGCGCGCTCCGACAGACCGCAGTTCATTCCGCTGCGCAAGGTGCTGGCGCGGGACATTGAGCGGCTGAAAAATACCCCCAATGTGGATCTTGCCGGATTGGTGTTGAAACTCGATCAGGTGATCGCGGGAGTGGATGCGCTGCCGCTTGCCAACGATGCTCGCCCGCCCGCCAGCAGGGCCGACAAAGGGGAATCGAACAATGTGGATGGCTTCTGGACGCGGTTGAGCGGCGAAGTGCTCGGGGAGCTGCGGCAGCTGGTACGCATCCAGAATGTGGATCGTCAGGAACCGGCGCTGCTCGCGCCGCCGCAGATTTTTTTCCTGCGGGAGAATCTGAAGCTGCGGCTGTTGAACGCGCGGCTGGCGTTGCTGCAGCGTGACGAGTCCGTCTTCAGGGAAGATCTGAAGACGGCCACTGCCTGGTTGGCCCGCTACTTTGATCCGCGGGCACGCCAGTCGGCAACCGCGATGGCGACCTTGAAGCAGCTCTCCTCCAGCGGCATCAGCCTGGGACTGCCAGCCATCAACGACAGCATTGCCGCCGCGCGCAATTACAAAGTGTCGCGCGATCGCGCGGCGCGCTGACGACACCGCCCGGGCGCATGAAGGGTTTGCTCTGGCTCATTGCGGCGTTCGCGGTCGCCGTGGGACTGTCCATCGCGTTACGCAGCGGCGAGGGCTACGTGATCCTGTTTTACTCGCCCTGGCGGGTGGAAATCTCGCTGCCGCTGTTCGTGCTGGGACTGCTTGCGATTTTCATGGCTGCGCATTTGTTCCTCAGGCTTGTTTCGCATGCGACCAGCCTGCCCGCGCGCGTCCGGGAATTCCGCGCGCGACAGCGCCAGAGCAAGGGCCAGCAGACCCTGCTGCAATCGCTGCAGGCCCTCTATGAGGGCCGATTCAGCCGCGCCGAGCGGCTGGCTGGGCAGGCCTGGCAGGCTGGCCACCCGGTACTCGGAAGCCTGATCGCAGCGCGGGCGGCAGGGCGCATGCGTGATCCGGGGCGGGTCCGGCAGTGGCTGGCGCGCGCCCGCGCCGCGGAAGGCGATGAATGGCGTCAGGCACGACAGTTGACCGAGGCCGAATTGCTGATCGAGGAACGTCGCTTCGAGGAAGCGCTCGACGTGCTGACGCAATTGCACGCGAGCGGCGCAAGGCACATTGCCGCGCTTACCCTGCTGCTGAAAGCCGAGCAGGGGCTGGGCCACTGGCGCGAAGTCATTCGTATCGCGCGCCTGCTGGAGAAGCACCGGGCGCTTCCCGAGGAGGCACTGGGCGCCATCCGGCGCAATGCCAGGCTTGCACTGACGGAACAGGGTTCGCTCGATCCGGAAGGTCTCGCCCGGCTATGGCGGGAAACGCCGCCTGACGAACGCCGGCAACCGAAGATTGCGGCGGCGGCGGCCCGCGCCTACATCGGATTGCGCGACTGCAGCACCGCGCACCGCATCATCCAGGAGGCGCTGGAGGCCGAGTGGGATCCGCTGCTGGTGTCGTTGTACGGCGAATGCCGTGACAACGACGCGCTCGCCAGAATCGAACAGGCAGAGCGCTGGCTGAAAAGGCATCCCGCGGACCCGGCACTGCTGCTTACCCTGGGACGCCTGTGCGCGCAGCGTGAGTTGTGGGGCAAGGCGCAAAGCTACTTCGAGGCCAGCCTGGCTTCGCAGCAATCGCCGGCGGCGCACCTGGCGCTTGCCCGGTTATCCGACCAGCTTGGACGGCCGGATGAAGCCAACCGTCATTATCGGGCCAGCACCGCGCCGGCGGCGTTCGAACCGTCCGTCCGCTGATCACGCCCATTCCCGGGGACGCAGGAAATGACTCAGCAGCCGCTCTTCGGCTGAGCCAGGCGCCGGTTTCCAGTCATAGCGCCACTTCACCACCGGCGGCAGCGACATCAGGATCGATTCGGTCCGGCCGCCGGATTGCAAACCGAACAGGGTGCCACGGTCGTACACCAGGTTGAATTCGACATAGCGACCGCGCCGCCAGGCCTGGAAATCACGTTCCCTCTCGCCGTAGGACGTGCCCAGACGCCGTTCCAGCAGCGGCAGATACGCAGGTAAAAAGTGCTCGGCGACGCTGCGCATCATGGCAAAGCTCGTATCGAATCCCGGCTGATTAAGATCGTCAAAAAAAATTCCGCCCACCCCGCGCGGTTCATCGCGATGGCGAAGGAAGAAATACTCGTCGCACCAGCGCTTGAATCGCGGGTGCCATTGCTCGCCGAACGGCGCCAGCGCCTGCTTGCACGTCCCATGGAAATGCGCGCAATCCTCATCGAAGCCATAGTAAGGCGTAAGGTCCATGCCGCCGCCGAACCACCAGACCGGCGATGCGCCGGCCCCATCTCCCGGAGGCGGGTGGGCGCAGAAAAAGCGTACGTTCATATGGACGGTCGGGCAATAGGGATTGCGCGGATGCAGCACCAGCGAGACGCCCATGGCTTCGAACGCCCTTCCCGCCAGGTCGGGTCGCGCGGCAGTGGCCGAGGGCGGCAAACGGCTGCCGCGCACGTGCGAGTGACTGACGCCGCCGCGTTCGAAAATATTTCCGTCTTCCATGATGCGTGAATCGCCGCTCGCCTCGCCAAGGCCTCCGGCAACGCCGTGATCCTTGTTGCGCCGCCACTTGTCGCTGCGGAAGCGCGCGCCATCGAGTCGATCCAGTTCGGCGACTATCCGGTCCTGCAGCGCGGTCAGGTAATCATTTACCGGATCGATTTTCATTGACCGGGATCAGTCAAGGCGCACCGCAAGGCCGGGAGCACGGCTATGGTTTCCTCGGATTCGACGCACGCCGGGCGGCCAGCGCATCGATGGCGCGATGACCTATGTCGCGTCTGTACTGCATCCCGTCGAAGGCAATCCCGTCGAGTACCTGATAGGCTCGTCGCTGCGCCATCCTGACCGAGTCGCCCAGGGCGGTGACGCAAAGCACACGCCCCCCGTTAGTATGGACCTCGCACCCGTTCAGGATCGTGCCCGCGTGGAACACTTTGTAGTCCTCGCCGGGCGGGGGCAGTCCCCTGACCACATCGCCCGTGCGCGGGGCGTCGGGGTAATTTTCCGCAGCAACGACGATGCCGAGCGCGGTGCGGCGGTCCCACTGCGCTTGCGCGGTGTCCAGGCGGCCATCAATTGAGCGATCGAGCAGGTCAACCAGGTCGCTCTTCAAGCGGATCAGGATGGGCTGCGTTTCCGGATCTCCAAGCCGGCAGTTGAACTCCAGCACTTTGGGCATACCGGTACGATCGATCATCAAACCGGCGTAAAGAAACCCCGTATAGGGATGTCCCTCCTGTGCCATGCCCGTGAGGACCGGATTGATGATTTCACGCATCACCCGGGAGTGCAATTGCGGGGTCACCACCGGGGCCGGCGAATATGCTCCCATGCCACCGGTATTCGGGCCGAGATCGCCGTCCTTGAGCCGCTTGTGATCCTGGCTGGTGGCCAAGGTCAGCACGCGACTGCCATCGCACATGACAATGAAACTGGCTTCCTCGCCGTCGAGGAACTCCTCGATCACGATACGCGCGCCAGCCGGGCCCATGGACCCGCCGATGAGCATCTGTTCGATTGCGTGGTGTGCCTCGGCGGCGTGCATTGCGACGACCCCCCCTTTCCCCGCCGCCAGCCCATCGGCTTTGACGACGATAGGCGAGCCTTTCCGGTCAACGTACGCATGGGCCTCGGCCGCGTCCGTAAAACCGGCGAATTCCGCCGTCGGAATATTAAAGCGCCGCATGAATTCCTTGGCGTATTGCTTGGAGCTCTCCAGTCGGGCGCATGCCCGTGTCGGGCCAAAAATTCGCAGCCCGCGTTCACGGAAAGCATCGACGATGCCTTCTGCAAGCGGCGCTTCCGGACCGACCACGGTCAGGTGGACATGCTCGCGCAACGCGAACTCGATCAGCGCCGCGGTGCCGCCGATGCCGACATTCTCCAGGCCCGGTTCCAGCGCTGTCCCGGCGTTACCCGGCGCAACGAATACTTTTTGAACACGGGGACTTTGCGAGAGCCGCCACCCGATCGCGTGCTCCCGTCCGCCCGAGCCCACCACGAGCAATTTCATGATCGGGCGCAGGAGCGGCCCGCGGATACCTGAGTGCGACGCATCTCATGAGGTGAGGAAAACCGCATCGTTCGCTCAATGCCTGAAATGACGTATGCCTGTGAAAACCATGGCGACACCCAGTTCGTCGGCCGCCGCAATGACTTCCCCGTCGCGCACGCTGCCTCCCGGCTGAATGATGGCCTTCGCGCCCGACTGCGCGATCAGGTCCACCGCGTCGCGGAACGGAAAGAAGGCATCGGACGCCACCACCGAACCGGCGAGCGGCAGACCCGCGTTCTGCGCCTTGATGGCGGCGATGCGCGCGCTGTCGATGCGGCTCATCTGTCCGGCGCCCACGCCCAGCGTCATGCTGTTCCCGCAAAAAACGATGGCATTGGACTTCACGAATTTCGCCACCCGCCACGCGAACAAAAGGTCGGCCATCTGAGCGGCGTCCGGCTGCAGCCGCGTTACGACCTTCAGGTCCGAGGCGCCCACATTGCGGGAGTCCGGCGTTTGAGCCAGCAACCCGCCCCCGACGCGCTTGAAATCGAACGCGTTTATCTCTGTGCCCGGGGCAACCTCCAGCACCCGGACGTTGGCCTTCATCGCGAATATCTTCCGGGCAGCCTCGCCGACGCGCGGCGCAATGACGACCTCGACGAATTGTCCGGAGGCGGCTTCGGCGGCCGGGCCGTCCAGTTCCCGATTGAAGGCCATGATGCCGCCGAACGCGGACGCCGGGTCGGTGGAAAATGCTTTTCGGTACGCTTCGCGCAAGGAGGCCGCTTCGGCGACGCCGCAGGGGTTGGCATGCTTGACGATGACGCAGGCCGCGTTGGCGAAGGATTTGACGCATTCCCAGGCGGCGTCGGCATCCGCAATGTTGTTGTACGACAACGCCTTACCCTGAATCTGCCGGTACCCGGCGAGTCCTCCGGGAACAGCCGCGGCATCGCGATACAACGCCGCCTGTTGATGAGGATTTTCGCCGTAACGCATGTCCTGGACTTTTTCAAACTGCATCGTAAGCCGGTCGGGGAACGCCTGCTTCCGGCCGGTGGCCGTTATTCCGGTGAGGTAGTTGCCGATCGCGGCATCGTACGCTGCTGTGTGAACGAACACTTTTTTCGCCAGAGCAAAGCGTGTTGAATCCGACAAGGCGCCGGCACTGTCTATCATTTCAGCGATCAGGGCAGGGTAATCCGCGGGATCGCACACCACCGCCACCCCGGAATAGTTCTTGGCCGCGGCACGCAGCATCGCCGGCCCGCCGATATCGATATTTTCGATGGCTTCTTGCAGCGTTGATTCGGACCGGGAAATCGTTTGCACGAATGGATAGAGGTTGACGGCAATCAAGTCGATAAGGTCGATTTGCGCAGCGCTCAGGGCCGCGAGGTGGGCCGGCATGTCACGCCGGGCGAGAATGCCGCCGTGAATCTTGGGATGCAGCGTCTTGACCCGGCCATCCAGCATTTCCGGAAAGCCCGTGTAGTCGCCGACTTCGGTCACCGCAAGACCGCTTTCGAACAGCAGCTTCGCCGTCCCACCGGTGGAGAGGATGCGTACGCCAAGTCCAGCGAGGTTGCGGGCAAATTCGACCACGCCGGCCTTGTCGGACACGCTTATGAGCGCCTGCCGAACAGGAATGGTCATGTCAGACAAAACGCAGGGAAGGAAAGCGCAAGGGAAGGAATCGGGCCGGCCGGGGGCAAGCGCCTTTCCTCTGCCGGGCCTAGACCTTGATCTTCAGAACCAGAATTTTCTTGCGCAGCGTATTGCGGTTGATGCCCAGCATTTCCGCCGCAATGGTCTGATTGCCGTCGGCCTGATCCAGCACGGCTTCGAGCATGGGTCGCTCGACGTTCTTCAATACCATGTCGTAAATCGAGCACGGCTTCTCGCCGTCGAGATCCTTGAAGTAACGCTCGAGCGACCGGCGCACGCATTCTGCTATCTCATTGGTCTGCTGTCTCATGCCGCCGCCTCCGCTACGGGGGTCACGCCGTGTTCTTCGGCATATTGCAAATGATCGTGCTGACCGCCAATCTGCCGGAAAAACATGTTGACTGCATCGATTTGTCCGGGGCAGGTATCGATCTGGTTCATCCGATGGCGAAAGCTGGCGGACCCGGCAAGCCCCTTGGTGTACCAGGAAATATGCTTTCGAGCTATTTTTACGCCGCGCTCATTGCCGTAAAAGCCGTGAAGGTCGTGAAGGTGGGCCACCAGCACGTCATGAATCTCCGACACGAGCGGCAGGGAAAGTTGCCGGCCGGTTGCAAGATAATGTTCTATTTCGCGAAATATCCAGGGCCGTCCCTGGGCCGCGCGGCCGATCATGATGCCATCGGCGCCGGTGAAATCAAGCACCCGTTTTGCCTGTTCCGGGGTCGAAATGTCACCGTTGGCGATAACCGGAAGAGAAGTACTCTGCTTTACCTCCCGGATAGTGTCGTATTCAGCCCGGCCGGAGAATCCGCACGCGCGCGTCCTGCCGTGGAGTGACAACAGTTTGATGCCGCTCTCTTTGGCGATCCGGGCGATGGCCAGCGCGTTGATGCTGGCCCGGTCCCAGCCGGTACGGAATTTGAGCGTGACCGGAACATCGACCGCGCCCACCACCGCTTCGAGTATCCTCCCCACCAGCGGTTCGTCGCACAGCAGGGCTGACCCGGCCGAGGCATTGCACACCTTCTTGGCAGGACAGCCCATGTTGATGTCGATGATCTGAGCGCCTTCGGCGACGTTGTAGCGTGCCGCGTCGGCCATCATCTGCGGATCCGCGCCGGCTATCTGCACGGAAATCGGATCGGCCTCGCCGTCATGGTTGGCGCGGCGGCGGGTTTTCTCGCTGCCCCACATCAATGAATTGGAGGCGACCATCTCCGAGACCGCCAACCCCGCGCGGAAGGTCTTGCACAGTTGCCTGAAGGGTCGGTCTGTGACCCCGGCCATCGGCGCGACGAATAAATTGTTCCGCAGAACATGCGTTCCGATTTGCATCGTGCTCGGCCGTGGGGGTGTTGAGGAATTGCGAAGTGGAGCGAAATTCTATACCCAATCAGGCAGCGGAGAAAACAAATTGTTGGCATTTCCGCGCGCCCCATGAAGGCCTTTCGGAGCGCGATCCGGTTGCGCCGATTACGGCATTGAACGCGAACCGAAGATCATGCGGCGCGCCACAAAATGCCGCGCCGGCGGAAAGATATCCAACGCAGCCAGACCCAGACCGCGGATGGCGCCAAGCGGACCGGACGGATTCGAAAAGAGGCTGACGAGCGAATCCGTGAAGCGGATTCCCCCCATCCTGTCCAAACGCCGCCTGGCGATGAAACGTGCCACGAAGGCGGTGCTGCCGATGCTCCCGACCGGAGAGTCGCGCAGCATCTCGGCGAGTTCCCAGGCGTCCCGCAGTCCCAGGTTGAGTCCCTGGCCGGCAACGGGGTGCAGGGTTTGCGACGCGTTACCGATCACCACCGTGCGATCCTGGCCCGTCACGTCACCGCTGCGAAGCACCAGCGGAAACGCGTGGCGGCCCGAGGTGACGCGCAGATCGCCGAGGCGGCTGCCGAAGGCCTGCGTAAGCACGTGCGAAAACGGGGCGTCGTCCAGAGTGAGAAGGCCGGACGCCAGCGCCGACGCGACACTCCAGATGACAGCGTAATGGCGCCCCTGCGGCGTGCCATTCATCGAGTAGGGCAACAGCGCAAGGGGTCCCTGCGGGGCAAACCGCTCCCATGCGTAGCCCTTTCGGACGATGGAGCTCTTGGCTGTGGTGACGATCGCCGACTGGCGGTAGTCGTGAACCCTTTTGTTTTTGTGCCCGCCGCTATTTCCGTCCGCCAAAACGAGCAGCTTCGTTTCGATGTCGGCCCGCCGATCGGGCGAGCCGGCGGGATTCGCCAACTTGAGGGTGAGGCTCTGTCGGCCCCTGGACACTTCGCTTACAGCGAGGGATGCCAGGACGCCGGAAGTTCGAGTTGCAAGCGACCTCACGAGTTCTGAATACGGAACGACGTAGCCGAGCGCAGGCAGGTCGTAGTCGCCGGCTTGAAAGATGGTGCGTCCCCAACCGCGATGCTGAGAGACGTGTATGGTTGCTATCGGCGTCGCCGCCGCTTCATTCCACGCGCCCAGCTGCTCCAGCAAAAGCCGGCTGCCGTGAGAGAGCGCAATGGGACGTTCCGCGGCCGGCGCAGCCGCATGAGGATTGAGCAACAGCACCGACAGGCCCGAACCGGCCAGCGCACCCGCCACAGTTAAACCTACGGGGCCGGCGCCCGCAATGACGACATCAAACGGTCCCATTGCCGCGGCCGACGATGGCCTCGATGTCGCGCGCCAGCTTGGGCGTGCTGGCGGTGAGGATTTCGCAACCGTCCTGCGTGACGAGCACGTCGTCCTCAATGCGCACGCCGATGTTCCAGTAGTCCTCCGGCACGCCCTCACCCGGCCGGATGTAGCAACCGGGCTCGACTGTCAGGGTCATTCCGGGTTGCAGAGCCCTCCAGCCGCCGTCGCGCTTGTACTCACCCACATCGTGCACGTCCAGGCCAAGCCAATGGCCGGTGCGGTGCATGTAGAAGCGTTTGTAGTCTTCGCCCTGGATAACTTCGTCCAGGGTTCCCCGGCAAAGCCCGTAATCGATGAACCCCTGCGCCAGAACCCGGACAGCCGCTTCATGGGGTGCGTTCCAGTGATTTCCCGGCCGCACCTCGGCGAAGGCTGCCGCCTGTGAAGCGAGCACCAGCTCGTAGATGTCGCGCTGGGCGTGGCTGAAGCGGCCATTGACCGGAAAAGTACGGGTGATGTCGGCGGCATAGCCATCGAGCTCGCATCCTGCATCGATCAGCAGCAGCGATCCGTCCTCCAGAAGGGCGTTGTTTTCGCGATAGTGCAGTATGCATGCGCTGGCGCCACCCGCCACAATGGGCCAATAGGCCGGGTACTGCGCGCCGTGCCGGCGGAATTCGTAAAGCAGCTCGGCTTCTATCTGGAACTCATGGCCACCCGGCCGGGTGGCGCGCATGGCGCGCACGTGCGCCTGCGACGAAATGTCAGAGGCCCGTCGCATGGTATGCAGCTCGGATGTGTCCTTGAACAGGCGCATCTCGTCGAGCAACAGTCTCACGTCGCGAATCTCGGACGGTGCACTGGTACCGGTGCGCGACTGGGCTCGAACCTGGTTCAGCCAGCCCATGATGCGGGTGTCCCAGCCTGGGTCCGCGCCCGGCGCGTAAAAAAGAGAGGCCCGGTTGGCGAGTAACCTGGGCATGGATTCGTCCAGGTCCGCTATGGAGAAAGTTTCGTCCAGGGCGAATTTATCCCTGGCTGCTTCGGGTCCGAAGCGTATCCCTTCCCACAATTCCCGCTCAGGATTTTTGTCGCGGCAGAACAGAACGGATTTTGGGTGGCTTCCGCCGATCAGTACGAGAACCGACTCCGGCTCGGGAAAGCCGGTCAGGTAGTAGAAGTAACTGTCGAACCGGTACAGGTAGTCGCTGTCTCGATTGCGCAAACGCTCGGGCGCCGTGGGAATGATCGCGATGCCCTCGCCAATTCGGCCGAGCAGTCCGGCGCGTCGCGCGACATGCGGGGCGATATCGATCATGACGCCACCGCCGCTGCGCGAAACGTCGGGCTCGCGGGGACGTCACAACGGGGGGATGCGGCAAGGCCGGGTGCGTCATGTCCGCCGGGGATAGTGCAGCAAATGCTCATGCTCACTTTCACATTATGGGACTTTCCAGTGGACGAAAGGGGTATTGTCATTGGCTGGCGTTCCCGGATCAAGCTCCCTCCGAAAGAGCGGCAAGCCGATCCGGCGTACCGACGTCGTGCCAGTCTCCGCAAAATAATTCTCCCGAAATCAGGTTGCGCTCATTCGCGGCCCGAAGCAGCGGCGCCAGGGGCGCTCTTTCGCCGTGCGCAATGCCATCGAAAAACGCCGGCCGATAGACCCCGATGCCTGCAAAGGTAAACGATGCGGCGCCCTGGTTGCGGGTCCGACCGTCGAGGAGTGCGAAATCCCCAAGTGGGTGGTGCGTGGGGTTCGGCACCAGAACCAGATGCGCCAATGCCCAGTCCGGCGGCAGCCCGCGCAAACGGCCAAAATCGTAATTGCAGAAAATATCGGCATTTACTGCCAGAAATGGCGCAGAACCGAGCAGGCTGAGTGCGTTGGCGATGCCACCGGCAGTTTCCAATGGCTGTACTTCTGCGGAATAAGTGATTGCGGCGCCGAACGATCTTCCATCGCCCAGCGCCGCTTCGATCTGCGCCCCGAGGTGGGCATGGTTTACCACCATATCCCGTATCCCGCCTCGCACCAGACCCTCGATCAGCCAGGCGATCAAGGGCTTGCCGCGGACCTCCAGCAGCGGCTTGGGTGTCTTGTCTGTCAGCGGGCGCATCCGTTCGCCACGCCCGGCCGCCAACAGCATCGCTCTCAATGATTTCTTTCTGTTTATCCACGATGCGAGGGGGCAAGCCCCCTCGCACACCCCAAAATCGGGGAAAACGCCTGGGCGTTTTCTCTTGGTTTATCCACGACGCGAGGAGGCAAGCCCCCTCGCACACCCCCAAATCGGGGAAAACGCCTGGGCATTTTCTCTTGGTTAAAACGTGTAGCCCGCGGTTGCGGCATGAGGCTCCAGATCGTCCAGCAGGCGGGACAACGACCCCAATTCCCGATACCGCGCGCAAGCACCGCGTAAATAGCGCATCACCAGGGGCTGGTCTCTGAGGTAGCGATCCTTTCCGTCGCGAAAGCGCAATCGTGCAAATATTCCCAGAACCTTGAGTTGGCGCTGCGCCCCCATCCATTCAAAATCGCGGTAGAAATCAGCGAAATCGCGTTGGACGGGCAAATTCGCCAGCCGGGCCTTCTCCCAGTAGCGGATGCTCCAGTCGATTACGCGTTCCTCTTCCCAGCCGATGTATGCGTCGCGCAGCAGGGAAGCCAGGTCGTACGTAATGGGCCCGTGGACTGCGTCCTGAAAATCCAGCACGCCCGGGTTGGGGGCGCAAACCATCAGATTGCGTGAATGGTAGTCGCGATGCACATACACCCGCGGCTGCGAGCGTATCCCGGAGAGCAGGGCGGAAAAGCCGGTTTCAAGTTGTTCTTTCTGGATCCCCGACAATTCGAATCTTAACTGGCGCGCGACGTACCAGTCCGGGAAAAGGCGCAATTCCCTCTCGAGCAATGCGTCGTCGTAGTCGGGCAGTACGCCGGGGCGGGTCGCACCCTGTATCCGCACCAGGGCAGTCAGAGCGTCGCCGTACAGCGTGTCCGCGCCGGTCTCGTTCAGGGCCTGCAGGTAGGTCGTATCGCCAAGGTCCGACAGAAGGAGAAAACCTTCGCCGGGATTTTCGGCCAGTATTTCAGGCACGTGAACGCCGGCCTTGGCAAACAACCGCGCCACACTGACGAAGGTCCGGCAGTCTTCCTTGTCAGGGGGGGCGTCCATTGCAATCATGCTCGGACGCCCTTCGACCGTAACGCGGAAATATCGGCGGAAACTCGCGTCATCGGACGCGCTCGCCAGGGCAAAGGAGTCATGTCCGAAAATGCCGGCAAGCCAGTTGCGCAGCTGAATAGTGCGGTCCAACAGTTCTCCGATTGAAATTGTTTAATCAATTGCTTAAGCGACCGATTTGTGAGATTTTACACGTCAAAAATCAGACGCTTGTTCCCATGATGGTTCCTTGCACGCGCCTTTTGCCGGTGGCGTTCGCCATTGTCTTCTGCGGTGCCGTGCAGGCTGCGGACGACTCGCCTGGTCTCGGCCTCAGGCTGCAGCGCAATCCTGTCGCCGCAGCCGGCGACGATGCTGCACTACCCACGTTCATCTACGGGCACCGCATCGATGGGATCGCGAACAAGGAGTCCACCGTCGAGGGCGATGCCGAATTGCGCAAAGGCCCCACATCGATAAACGCAGACTGGCTGCGTTTTTACCATGAGACCGAGGACGTGGAGGCGCGGGGCAACGTGCGCCTGGAGCGCGATGGGGATGTGATCATCGGGCCGCGGCTGAAGTATCGCGCCAGGGACGGCACAGGCGTTTTTGACCAGCCGGAGTTTTTTCTTTCCCCGCGCCGAAGGCCGGACCGGTTGCCGGTTGCCGGCAGGGGCAAGGCGCAAACGATAGAACTGCTGGGCGAAGACAAAATCAAAATCACCGACGGCACATTCACCACGTGCAAGCCGGGTAATGATGACTGGTATGTCAGCGCGCGTCAGCTCGACCTTGATTTCGGCCGGGAAGTCGGCACGGCTCACTCGCCCAGAATCTATTTCAAGGGCGTACCGATCATTCAGCTTCCCTGGCTGGATTTTTCTCTCAATAGTCAGCGCAAGTCCGGGTTGCTGCCGCCGACCTTCGGGCGCAGCGGCAGAAGCGGACTGGAATTTTCGCTGCCGTATTACTTCAACATCGCACCCAATTATGACTTGACGCTGACACCGCGTCAGATGGAACACCGGGGAACGCAGCTGGGGGGTGTGTTTCGCTACCTGGAGCGAAACTATCTGGGCGAAGCCCGAATGGAGTACCTCCCGGACGATAAGCAGACTCACCTTGCGCGTTCTGCAATCTCCGTTCAGCACACCTACGCGTCCGGGACCGGAGTGGTCGGGGGCCTTACGCTGAACAAGGTTTCCGACGACGACTATTTCCGTGATCTGTCGACACGAATAAATGCCACCTCGCAATCCATTCTGCTCAGAGAGGGGTTTGTGTCGCGAAGCGGGACATGGTGGGAGTCCGGGTCCTATTCGGCTATCGGCCGGTCGCAAAATTTCCAGGTGTTGCAGGACCCGCTCAGTCCGGTTGCCAGGCCATACGGACGTCTTCCGCAGTTGCTGGTCAATGCCAACCGGCAGGATTTCCACGGGTTCGATGTTTCGTTTATGAGCGAGTACGTCGATTTTCACCATCCCACCGACGTACTGGGACGCCGCCTCATCGTGAATCCCGGCATCTCGCTTCCGCTGGTCACCCCGAGTGCCTACATCACGCCGCGGCTCGGATTGCACCTCACGCAGTATTCACTGGACCGGACCGCACCCGGGGTACCGCGTTCCGTTTCCCGCACCCTTCCCACGCTCAGCGTGGACAGCGGGCTGGTGCTTGAGCGCGAGGCCGTCTGGCGCGGACAAAATTTCCTGCAGACCCTGGAGCCGCGCCTGTTTTATGTCGCCATTCCCTTTCGTGATCAGAGCCGCATTCCGGTATTCGACACCGCGGTCGCCGACTTCAACTACGCACAAATTTTCTCCGAAAATTCTTTCGTCGGAGGCGACCGCATAAACGACGCAAATCAGCTCACAATGGCTGTGACGTCACGGCTCCTGCTGCCCTCGACCGGACAGGAGATCCTGCGAGGCACCATCGCGCAACGGCATTACTTCAATGAGCAAAGGGTTACGTTGAATTCGGTGTCCGCTCCACGGACCTTTTTCAACTCTGATTGGCTGGCGTCCGTCTCGGGCCGGATCGCACCGAACTGGACCGCGGAAACGGCATCCCAGTACAACCCCCGGGACGAACGCGTCGAGCGCTTGACCGTATCGACCCGCTACCAGCCGGACTATCTCAAGACCGTCAATATCAGCTATCGATTCCTGCGAGACCAAATTCGTCAAATGGACGTTTCAGGACAATGGCCGATCGCGCACAATTGGTACGGGCTGGCCAGATTCAATTATTCGCTGCGGGACAACCGGGCAATCGAAAACCTTGCCGGCATCGAATACAATGGCGACTGCTGGGTCGGGCGCGTGGTCTTTCAGCGCTTTGCGATCGCTACCGGAACCATGACTAACGCGTTCTTCATCCAGTTGGAACTGAACGGATTCTCGCGCATTGGATCCAACCCGCTCGAGACGTTGAAGCGCAATATTCCCGGATACTTCCGCCTCAACCAGCCCGAGCCGGCCAATCGGCCCTTCGATTTCTACGGATAGAGGTTCTTGTGAATCGTGCGACATGCCGCGTGACGTTCGCCGGCGCATTCCGGACTGTCGCCACGGGTTTCGGCTCGCGATTGTGAACATGAGGACCATCCTGGCCATCCTTCTCGCCATGGCGGCGCTGGTGCATATCACGCCGGCCTCGAGCCAGACGAGCGCCGCGGGCACCGCCCCGGGCAAGGGGATCCGGCTGGTTGACCGGATCGTTGCCGTGGTCAACTCCGAAGTGCTTACCCGCTTCGAACTCAATGATCGCGTGCAGCAGGCACTCCGCGACCTCGCGCAACGCGGCACGCCTCCACCGGAGCGCGAGCAGCTCGAACGGCAGGTCCTCGAGCGGATGATTACGGACAAGGTCCAGTTGCAGTTTGCGCGCGAGACGGCGGTGAGAATAGACGATCTGCAACTCGATCGAACCATCGGCCGCATCGCCGAAGGCAACAACATGTCGCTTACCCAATTCCGCCAGGTGCTGGAAAAGGACGGCATAGCGTTCAACAAATTTCGTGAAGAGGTTCGCAACGAAATAATCATTTCCCGCCTGCGGGAACGGGAAGTGGACGCGCGTCTCACGGTCTCGGAAAGCGAAATCGAGAACTATCTGGAAGACCAGAAAGACACCGCGGAAACAGGCGTCGAATTTGGGATGGCCCATATTCTGGTGCGGGTTCCGGAGCAGGCGCGTCCCGACCAGGTTGATCAGCGGCGAGCGCGCGCCGAGGAGGCGTTGAGCAGACTGCGCAGCGGCGGCAATTTTTCGCAGGTTGCTGCAATCTACTCCGACGCCCCCGATGCTCTTCAGGGCGGGGATATGGGGTGGCGCGCGCAGGACAGACTGCCCGAATTATTTGCATCCACACTGCTGAAGCTGAAGGAGGGCGAGGTCAGCGACATTTTCCGCAGTCCTGCCGGATTCCACATCCTCAAATTGAATGGGCGTCGCGGCGGTGGCGTCGCGGCAAGGGTGGAACAGACCCGGGTGCGTCATATCCTGGTGCGCACCAACGAGGTGGTCTCGGAAAACGATGCGAAGACCAAGCTGATGCAGCTTCGTGAACGGGTCGTCAACGGTGTGGACTTTGGCCAGCTGGCGCGGCAGCATTCCGACGATGCCTCTTCAGCGCGGGGCGGCGAGCTCGGGTGGATTTATCCCGGGGACACCGTGCCGGACTTCGAGCGTGCCATGGGCGCGCTGGCGCCGGACGAAGTAAGCCAACCGATCAAGTCGCCGTTCGGCTGGCATTTGATCCAGGTCCTCGAGCGGCGCACGGCCGACGTCGGCACCGAACGCAAACGCCTGGAGGCGCGCAAGACATTGCGCGACCGAAAAAGCGACGAGGCGTATCAGGAATGGTTGCGCCAGCTTCGGGACAGGGCTTATGTCGAGTACCGCTACGAAGACAGGTAAGCCGGGCCGCGGCAAAGCCGTCCCTCCGCCGCTGCGCAAGCATTCCGCCGTGGTACCCGCGGCGCCCGGGCGGCGCAGGTCCCCGGACCTGGTCATAGCAGTCACATCAGGCGAGCCGGCCGGCATCGGTCCGGATATCTGCCTGTCGTTGTCCGCCAGGCGCCTCGGCGCCCGCATGGTCGTGCTGGGCGACCGGCACTTGCTTCGCGCGCGCGCCAGGCGGCTCGGATTGCGTCTGGCCGTCCGCGACTTCGAACCCGGACGGCCTCGCGTTCCCGGAGAACTCTCCGTGATGCACGTTGCGCTGTTGCGGGCAAGCCGGCCCGGGACGCTGGACGCGGGCAACAGCCGCTATGTGCTGAGCTTGATCGACGCAGCCGTTGACGGGTGCACTGAGGGCATCTTTTCCGCAATGGTTACGGCGCCGGTTCATAAAGGCGTGATCAATGATGCGGGCATACCGTTCATCGGCCACACCGAGTATCTTGCCGAGCGCACCGGCACGCCGCATGTGGTGATGATGCTGACCGGGGCAGGGCTGCGTGTGGCGCTTGCGACCACGCACCTGCCATTGCGGCGTGTGGCTCAACGCCTCACGGCCGCGAACCTGGAGCGCACCGTAAGAGTGCTTCACGGGGCGCTGCGGAATCAATTCGGCATCGGCAATCCCCGCATACTGGTAGCGGGTCTCAACCCGCATGGCGGCGAGTCCGGTCATATCGGCCGCGAAGAAATCGACGTGATCAACCCCGTGCTTGATCGGTTGCGGCGCGAAGGGATGAGCCTGGAGGGACCGATTCCGGCGGATACCTTGTTCACGCCGTCCCGTCTGGCCGATTGCGACTGCGCGCTTGCCATGTATCACGACCAGGGCCTGCCGGTCCTCAAATACGCAAGCTTCGGGAAGGGAATCAACATCACGCTTGGACTGCCGATCATCCGGACCTCCGTCGATCATGGTACGGCGCTGGAATTGGCAGGGACAGGGGAGGCCGATTCCGGCAGCCTGGTGGCGGCCGTTCGGGCCGCGATAACGATGGCGCGTGCCAGCGCTTGGTCCGCGCGGCGTTAGCGTGGTGTTGCCGGCGCGTCACACCCCCAGACGCAGGTTCGGACAAAATTTCCTGAACGATGCGCGAGTTGTCGAACGCATCGTTGCCGCCATTGATCCGCGCCCCGGTCAGCATATTGTCGAGATCGGACCCGGTTTGGGCGCATTGACCCGGGACCTGCTCGCTTGTACACCGGTGCTGCATGCGGTGGAACTGGACCGCGATCTTTGCGTGCGCCTGCGCGACGCCTACCCGCCGGATCGACTGGTGGTCCACGAGGGCGATGCGCTGCAGTTTGACTTCGGTTCTTTGCCTGATCCGCTTCGGGTGATCGGTAACCTTCCCTATAATATTTCCACTCCGCTGCTGTTTTACCTGTCCGGATTCGCCGATCGCGTAACGGATATGCATTTCATGCTGCAACGCGAGGTGGTGGAGCGCATGGCCGCCACCCCCGGCAGTGCCGCATACGGTCGTTTGTCTGTCATGTTGCAGTTCAAATTCGACGTTGAATACCTGTTTGCCGTGCCGGCTTCGGCGTTCCGGCCGGTTCCGAAGGTGGAATCCGCACTGGTCCGGCTGATACCGCTTGCCGATTCCGCGCGGCCGGTCGCCGACGACGGGATGTTCTCCTCGGTCGTCGTTGCGGCGTTCTCGCATCGACGTAAAACCCTCAAAAATGCCCTTGCCGGCTTTGTCGGGGCAGAGGAACTGAGCACCCTGGGGATAGACCCGAATCTTCGTCCGGAGATGCTGGGCGTCGCGCAATTCGCGACCATTGCCAACCTTCTATCGCGCAAGGGGCGCGGCTAGCCCATCTTTCTCAACTGGGCACCGACACTGTGGCTAAGTAGTTGATTCTGTGTGGCACGGTACCGAAGGTCTCCACTACACGGTGGCGGGTTCCGCAGTCGTTTCTCGAACCTGCTTGGCGGTGATTCTCGGTGGCGGCTGCTTGGGCAGTGTCAGCCGGAGTTGCTCGAGCAGCATGCGGTGTTCGGGCTCGGTGGGTGTAGCGCGAGAACACCAGTTCGCGCCCGTCGGTGGTGGGGATGCACACGTAGCATCTTCATCGTCTTGAACTTGGCAAGCACCCCGCGGGGTGTGACAGGGCAGGAAAAAGCGGCACTTGGCCGCGCTCAGCTCTCGCGCATGATGCGCCAGTACTGCCACTTCATGGTCACTGTCGCACCGGCGATGATGGCGAAAAATACCAGGACGGAGCCGATTGCCAGGGTCGACAGACCAGACACGCCCTGACCGATGGTGCAGCCCAGGGCGAGCACGCCGCCGAATCCCATCAGGGCGCCGCCGGCGACATGGTTCACCAGATCCCCGGCATCGCGAAAACCTTCGATGCGAAAACTTTTCGTCGCCAGCGCGTAGGCGAGGGAACCGGCAAACACCCCCAGCACCGAAGCGATCCCCAGAGTGACCACCCGGCTCTTGTCGCTCCACAGCATCAGCAACTCCAGCAGATAGGCCTGCGGCGCAACAAAAGAGAATGACTCCATCCGGCCGCTGTTGGTTGCGACAAAGCGCTCTTCCAGGGTTTGCGGGTCCTCGGCAAGATAGCCGAGGTGGCCGCTCAGGTACCAGCCGCCCACCACCACCAGCCCGACCACGACTCCGCCCAGAATGTGATCGAAGGTGCGGAATTCCCGCGACTTGAAAACGAACACGAGCAACCCCCCGCCTGCCACCGCGGCGAGCACGGCCAGCATTGTCCTGCGATCGATGCTCCAGGCGCGGGCGAGCACCGACGGCAGGTCCTGACCGGTCGCAAGTGTGATGGCTACCGGGTCGATCGCGCCGGCGCGGAACACGCCCAGTATGCCTTTCAGGGTCATGTATGCGGCCAGGGCGAGCATGAGGAACACGATGAACGATTTGAGGTTGCCGGCGCCCAGACGGATCAGCGTTTTGCTGCCGCAGCCGGAGCCGAGCACCATCCCGACGCCGAACAGGAACCCTCCGACGAGATAGGAAAGCCAGGTGAGGTTCGGCGAGGTGTACAGGGCTTTTGACAGGTCCACCTGTCCGGTCAGCGACAACGCGCTGGCGCCGATGATGGCCACGGCGATGGCGAGCAGCCACATCCGCATGCGGTTCCAGTCGCCCATATTCACCACATCCGACACCGCGCCCATGGTGCAGAAATTGGTGCGGTTGCCCACGGCGCCGAAAACGAAGGCAAGCGCAAATGCGCCCCATACAACGATGGGCGCCAGGGCGGCCGGATTGGCTTTGGTCACGGGCGCTTGCGTACAGCGACTGCGGTCCCGGCTGCTACGGTCTGCGCGCCAGCCGCTGCTTCGCCTGCTCCGCCGCCTGGCTGCCCGGGTACTGGGTGACCAGAATGCGCAGGGTTTCGCGTGCCGCTTTCTGATCGCCCAGTTCCGCCTGCGAACTGGCGATGTTCAGCAGCGCATCGGACGCCTTGGCATTGTCCGGCCAGGAACTGATCACCTTCTGCTGCGCGGCGATGGCGGTCTTGTAATCGCGCAGCGCGTAATAGGCATTGCCGATCCAGTACTGCGCCGAGGGAACCAGCGGACTGTTGGAAAAATTCGCCATGAAGCCCTGGAAGCCGGCGATCGCGGACTGGTAATTGCCGACCTTGAACTGGTTGAGCGCCGCTTCGTAGCTTTGCTTTTCCGCCGTCCCGTCGCGCTCGCCCTGCGACATCTTTTCCTGGATCTGGGTCTGCGCATGGGCGATCTGCGCCTGGGACTGCTCCAGCTTGCGCAACCGGTTGTCCAGATCGACGTACAGATCCTTTTGCCGCCGCTCGAGGTTCTCCGACTGGTTCACCAGCACTTCGATCTGGCCGCGAAGTTTCCCCATGTCCTGCTTGAGGCCGTCGATGAGATTCGCCAGATCGACCAGCGCCCGCCGGTCCTGCACCGCCGCCTCGATGCGGCCGAAGCGTTCATCCAGCATGCGCTGATTGTTCTGCATCTCGCGCTTGATCTCGACGATCTGCCGGCGCGCCTCATCGTCATCGAACAGGCCGGCTCGCGCCGGGGGCGAGGAGAGCAGCGGCGATAACGCCAGCAACGCGGCTATTAACCGCGTTGCCGTTCCCAGCCGCGGCGCGGCCCCGCGGCAGCGCTGGACAAGCAGGTCCTGCTGCCCGGGACGGCGCGGCAGGCGGCGAGTTGAGAGCATCATCCGGCCGCGCTCAGAACTCGCCGCCATAGAGCAGATCGCTGCGGCGGTTCTGTGCGTAGTCGGCCTCGCTGCTGCCGCTGGCGCGCGGCTTTTCTTCGCCCAGGCTCACCGCCTCGATCCGGTCCTCGGGCGCACCCAGCAGCACCAGCATGCGCCGCGCCGCCTCGGCGCGGCGCTGGCCGAGCGCCAGGTTGTACTCGCGGCTGCCGCGCTCATCGGTGTTGCCCTGGATCAGCATCCTTGCGGTGCGGTTCGCCGACAGGTACTTGGCATGCGCCTGCAGCATGGGGCGATACTCTTCCTTGATGACATCGCTGTCGTATTCATAAAAAATCGATCGCTTCGACAGCACGTTGCTCGGATCCTTGAGCGGATCGAGGGGGACGCCGCGCGATGGTCCGGGCGGCGGCACGACGCGCGGCTGTGCCGGGGGCGTGCCCTGCGTGCCCGGCGGCGGCACCGGCTGCGGCGTGCGGTCCTCAACGGCTGGTTTACCGTCCTCGGCGATCGGATCGCTGCTGCAGCCGAACAGGAGCGCGACCGAAAGGGCCATTGCCAACGTGATCTGTTTTTTCATTTTCAGTTTTCCTTTTTTGTCCGGTGTCGCGTGCCAGCGGGGGCGATTCTGCGGGTAATCCTGTCCGGTAATCCTGGTGGCGCTTGCAATGGGCAGTTCATTGGGCCAGATACGGACCCCACGCCGGTTCCCGAACGTCGGCTGCCTGTATCGTCAGCCGCTGTTTCACCCGGCCGTCGGCCGAGACCGCCGCCAGCACGCCTCGCCCGCCCAGTTCGGTGGCATAAAGAATGAGCCGGCCATTGGGCGCGAAGCTCGGCGACTCGTCGCGCTGGGTGTCGGTTACCACCTGCGTCTGTTTGCTCGCAAGATCCATCACCGTGACCTGAAAGCGGCCGCCTTCGCGCGCCACGTACGCCAGCGTCTTGCCGTCGGGACTGGGACGCGGCGACACATTGTAACTGCCATTGAAGGTAATGCGTGTGGGCTCGCCGCCCGAGGACGGCATGCGATAAATCTGCGGCGACCCGCCGCGGTCGGAAGTGAAGTAGAGGCTTTGACCGTCGGGCGAGAAGGACGGTTCCGTGTCCACCGCCGTGCTCTGGGTGATGCGCCGGGTATTGCTGCCATCGGCATTCATCAGGAAGATCTGCGAACCGCCCTCGCGCGACAGCACCACCGCCAGTTGCTTGCCGTCTGGCGACCAGGCCGGGGCGCTGTTGGATCCCTTGAAGTTGGCCACCGGCTGGCGCCGGCTTGTGGTGAGCGAGTGCACGTACACCACCGGCTTTTTCGCCTCGAACGACACATAGGCGATGCGCGTCCCGTCCGGCGCCCAGGCCGGAGAGATGATGGGCTCGCGCGAAGCAAGCGCCACCTGCGCGCCCTGTCCGTCGGCGTCGGCAACGCGCAGCTCGAAGCGCCCGTCCTGCTTCACCACGTAGGCCACCTTGGTGCTGAACACGCCGCGCTCGCCTGTCAGTTTCTCGTAGATGAAATCGGCAATGCGGTGCGCGGTAACGCGAATTTGCGAGGCGTTGAGCGTGTACGCAAAGCCGCCCAGTTGGGTCTGCTTGGGTACGTCGAGCAGCCGGAAACGCACTTCGAAGCGCCCGTCCGGCAGCGGCTGTACTGAACCGATCAACATCGCGTCGGCGCTGCGATTGCGCCACTCGGCAAAGTTCACCTGCGCCGGTTCGGTTGGCGCCGGGTTCACGCCGCCGGCGTACAAGGTTCTGAAGCGGCCGCTGCGGTTGAGGTCCGCCTCGACGATCTCGGTGATGCTTTGCGGCAACCGGCTCTCGCCGGCCATTTGCAGCACCGCGATGGGGATCTGACTGCCGCCGCCGCCGGTGATCTCAATGGTGAGCTGCGCGCGGGCCACGCCCGCATGCGTGGCAATGCAGGCGAGCATCCATCCGGCAGCGACAAGCTGCAGTATTCGTTTCATGCGGACTCCGAGTATACCCGCAACGGCAGGGGACATCGCCGGCCGGTTATCGATCAGAAAGCCCCTCAGGCGGGGCCTCGGCGTAAAGCCTGGTTCGCCTGCGCGCTCCTGGATTTTTCGCAATACGCTGCTCCCGCTGGGATGGATAGGATGGCGTCAAGTTCCCGCGGTTCTACGGATCCAGAGGCCGGAATGTCAGCCGCAGCTCCCGTTGAAACTGCTCCGGCCGGTCCGGCCGGGGCAGCGGCGAGGATTTCAGGATGGCACGTTCCACCGCGTCATCGTAAGTCCGGTAGCCGCTGGATTTGCCGAGTCGCACCGACAGGATTTCGCCGGTAGGCAACTGCACCACCTCGAACACCGCCTCGGGATTGCCGCTCATCTCGGGCGGCAGCACGATGTTCGAGCGGATTTTGCTGCGGATGCGCGCGGCGTAGCCGGGGTCAATCGAGGCCGCCGCCGGTTTGCTGAACTGTCTCAATGTTTCCTGTTTCTCACGATCGCGCTGCACCGATTCCATCTCGCGCGCCAGTTGCTCGCGGATGTCCCTGCTGCGATCGAGATCCAGTTTCGGTTCCGGCTTGGGCTTGGGCTCGGGCTCGGGCTTGGGCGTGGGCTTGATCGCAGGTTCTTTCTTCGGCGCTGCCTTCTGGGTCGCGATATCCGGTTTTTGCGGCACAGGTTCGGGCTTTGCTTCGGGCTTGGGTTCGGGCTTGGGTTCGGGCTTCGGCACGGGCTTGGGTTCGGGTTTCGCTTCGATCCTGGGCTCGGGCCTGATTTCCGGCTTGGGCTCCGGGCGCGCCGGTTCGGCGATCGGCGCCGGCGGCAGGTCCCATAACTCGACCACCACCGCCTCGGGATGCTTGGACTGCCAGCGCACGCCGAAGAACAGCACCACCGCGAATGCCACATGGACCGCGACCGCAAGCACCGCCGAGGCCGTTGTGCCCGGTTCGCGCCGCCCGCCCGCGCGTCCGGTCATGGCGTCGTTCATGGTGAGGGTGCTCACGCCGGCAACGATCCCGCGCTCAAGGCGCTGCCGGCTTCACCAGCAGACCCACGCGGCGAATGTTCTGGCGCTGCAGCTCGTCCATCACTTTCAGCACCGCCTCATAGCGGACGTCCTTGTCGGCGGCGATCACCACCGGCTGCTCCGGATTGGATTTCTGTTTTTCCCGCAACGCGCGCACCAGTTCCGCCGTTGACACGGCGCGCTCCTGCGATTGCCCTTTCCCGCTCGCGCCGCGTTCGCGCAGCAACATCGATTGGTCGGCGCGGATCACCACCTCGAGCGGCGCGGCAGGGCTCTGCGAGGACTTGCCGACACTGGGCAGCTCGACCATGGCCGGCGTCACCAGCGGCGCGGTCACCATGAAGATCACCAGCAGCACCAGCATCACATCGATATAGGGCACGACGTTGATCTGGTTCATCAGTTTGCGTGGTCTCATCGGCGCATTGTCAGAGAGGTAATTTCACGGATGATTTTCGCCGGTGCAGTTGCTGCGCGTCCTCACTTTGCGCATTTCACTTTGCGCATTTCACTTGCGCATTTCACTTGCGCATTTCACTTGGAATGCGCCTGACGCTGCAGGATATTGGAAAACTCCTCCATGAAGCTCTCGAAGCGCACCGCCAGCCGGTCCACGTCGTGCGAAAAACGGTTGTAGGCGACCACCGCCGGAATGGCTGCGAACAGGCCGATCGCCGTCGCGATCAGCGCCTCGGCAATGCCCGGCGCCACCGATGCCAGAGTGGCCTGGCTGACGTTTGCCAGGCCGCGGAATGCGTGCATGATGCCCCACACGGTGCCAAGCAGGCCGACGTACGGGCTCACCGAGCCCACCGAGGCGAGGAAGGCGAGGTGTGCTTCGAGCTGATCCATTTCGCGCTGGCAGGTCGCGCGCATGGCGCGGCGCGCCCCATCCACCATCACCCCGGGTTCGGCGCCGCGCTGGCTTTTCAGTTTCACGTATTCGCGAAAGCCCGCCTCGAATATGCGCTCCAGCCCGCCGGTTGAATGACGGTGATTGACCGCGCTTTGAAACAGCGCATTCAGATCGGCGCCTCCCCAGAAATCGCGTTCGAACTGCTCGGTCTGGGTGCGCGCGCGGTTGATCGCGAACATCTTCCTGAAGATGTAAAACCAGGACGTGAACGACACGATGAGGAGCAGCGCCATCACGCATTGCACGACGACACTCGCGTTCCAGATGAGCGACAGGATCGACAGGTCGGAGGAGATCGTCATGGGGTGCCTTCCAGCTTTTTCCGGATTGCCCCGGGGAGTGCCATCAGCTTGTGATTTTGCGCCTCGACGCGGGCAAGCGTCAGTTCGGCGCTGGCCGGCGTTTCGCCGCTGCGCCCGATCCGCTGCCGGAACACCGGGCGCGCTTTGCCGATTCTTGCCACCTGCGCCGCTACCTCCAGCGCATCGTGCAGCAGCGCCAGCCTATGGTAGGCGATTTGCGCCGAATGCACTACGAACAAGACCTTGTCGCGGCCCTGGTTCCCGTCGATGCTTTCGTTTGCGTCGATACGGCGCTTTGTACTACGCCTGGCCCCGCCGCGACTACCTTGCGTGTTCATTCTTTGAACAGTTCGTCCGAATCCGCGCCTGAAACGGCGCCTGAATCCGAACGCCGCGGCGCGACAAGCCCGAAGTGCCGGTACGAAGTCACGGTCGCGATTCGCCCGCGCGGCGTGCGCTGCAGATAGCCCTGCTGGATGAGATACGGCTCGAGCACGTCTTCGATGGTGTCGGCTTCCTCGCCGATCGCGGCCGCGAGACTGTCCAGCCCCACCGGGCCGCCGGCGAATTTCTCGATCACCGCCAGCAGCAGCTTGCGGTCCATGACGTCCAGGCCGAGCACATCGACGTCGAGCATGAGCAACGCGGCGTCGGCCACTTCACGGCTGATATCGCCCTCGGCTTTCACTTGCGCAAAATCGCGCACCCGCCGCAGCAGCCGGTTGGCGATGCGCGGCGTGCCGCGGGCGCGCCGCGCGATCTCCAGCGCGCCCTCATCGGTGATGAACACCTCGAGCAGCGACGCGGAACGGTTGACGATGCGCGCCAGTTCCTCGTTGTTGTAGAACTCCAGCCGCGCCACGATGCCGAAGCGGTCGCGCAGCGGGTTGGTCAGCATGCCGGCCCGCGTCGTCGCCCCGATCAGGGTGAAGGGCGGCAGATCGAGTTTCACCGAGCGCGCCGCCGGCCCCTCGCCGATGAGGATGTCGATCTGGTAATCCTCCAGCGCCGGGTAGAGAATTTCCTCCACCACCGGCGAGAGCCGGTGGATCTCGTCGATGAACAGCACGTCGTTCGGCTCAAGATTGGTGAGTATCGCGGCGAGATCGCCCGGGCGCTCCAGCACCGGCCCGGAGGTGTGGCGCAGATTCACGCCCATCTCCCGCGAAATGATGTGCGCCAGGGTTGTCTTGCCCAGCCCGGGCGGACCGAACAGCAGCACGTGATCGAGCGCTTCCTTGCGCTTGCGCGCCGCTTCGATGAAGATCGACAGCTGGCCGCGAATTTTTTCCTGGCCGACGTATTCGCCCAGCGATTTGGGCCGCAGCGCCCGTTCCAGCGCCTCTTCGTGCGGCGAAACCGGATCGGCCGCGATCAGCCGGTCATGTTCGATGGCCATGGCGCACCGTCCCGTGTCGCGGCGCGGCGGCGAACCAGATCAGGGACTGCGCGCGCCAATATTCTTGAAGATTGTTCTTCCAAAGTGCCCGAACGACGGAATTCAATGGAATATTGATTTCGATAATTGATATAAATCATGCGGCACCGCAGGCGCCTTTCGATGTGATGGATTTGGTCCTGTCACGCTTTGGCGAGGAACTTCAGCGCCTGGCGGATGCCGTCCGACACCGACAGTCCGTCGGGCAGTTGCTTCACCACGCCAAGCGCTTCTTTTTCACTGTAGCCCAGAGCGAGCAGGGCATGCGTAATATCGCTGGACGCCGGTTTGGCGCGGTTCACCGCGACCCCCGCGGGGAGGCCCGTACCCAGCTTGTCCTTCAGTTCGAGCAGCAGCCGCTCCGCCGTTTTTCGGCCGATACCGGGGATCTTCACCAGGCGGCCGGGTTCCTGCGCCGCGATCGCGTCGATCAGTTCCGCGACCGACATCCCGGACAGCACGGCAAGGGCGATGCGCGCCCCCACGCCGCTGATCTTGATCAGCTGGCGGAAGGCGCGACGCTCAAGTTCGCTGCCAAAGCCGTAGAGCAGGTGGGCGTCCTCGCGCACCACCAGGTGCGTGAGGAGAATCACCTGCTCGCCGCTGGCGGGCAGGTTGTAGAAGGTGCTCATCGGCACTTCGATTTCGTAGCCGACCCCCGCGGCATCGATGAGAATCTGCGGCGGATTCTTCTCCAGCAGGGTGCCGGACAGGCGGCCGATCATGCGCGGCCGATCATGGCGGATCAATCACGCGCCCGCTCATACGAGCCGGCCGTTCTTCATGCGCAATCCGGTGGTCAGGATCCGTCCCAGCCCCTGTCCGGCATGCGCGTGGCAGATGGCGCAGGCCAGCGCGTCGGCCGCATCCGCACTCGGCCTGCCCGGCAGCGCGAGCAGCCGTTTCACCATTTCCTGCACCTGCTCCTTGCCCGCCTTGCCATGGCCGACCACCGCCTGCTTCACCTGCAGCGCGGTGTATTCGGCGACCGACAGCCCGGCATCCACCGCGGCGCAGATCGCCGTGCCGCGCGCCTGCCCGAGCAACAAGGTAGATTGCGGATTGACGTTGACGAATACTTTTTCCACCGCCACCTGCTGCGGGGCATGCGCGGCGATCAAGTCGCGCAGGCCTTCGAGAATCACCCTGAGACGCTCGGCCAGGGCGGCGGCGTCGGGCGTTTTGACGCAGCCGCTCGCGACGTAAATGAGCTTGCTCCCGGATTTTTCGATGATGCCAAACCCGGTGACGCGCAGGCCCGGGTCGATGCCGAGGATCCTGACCGGCGCACGCGCCACGACCGGGGACTTGAGCAATCCGGCGGTCGCGCCGGAAACCGTCATCGGCGCGCCGCTCATGCCGCGCGACCCCGACGAGCGCGCCGGCCATGGCTCCGCTCAGCCGTCGATGACGGCGTTGCTATAAACATCCTGGACATCATCGATCGATTCGAGGGCATCGAGCAGCTTCTGCATGCGCAGCGCGTCATCGCCGCTCAACACGGTCTCGGTGACGGGCTTCATGATGATCTCGCCGAACTCGGGCTTCATGCCGGCCCTGGTGAGCGCGTCGCGCAGCGGCACGAAATCCCCCGGCGCGCAGATCACTTCGATGGAGCCGTCTTCGTGGGCTATCACATCCTCGCCGCCTGCATCCAGCGCCGCCTCCATCACCTTGTCCTCCGCCAATCCGGGCGCGAAAACGAGCTGGCCGCAATGCTTGAACAGGAACGCCACCGAGCCGTCGGTGCCGAGGTTGCCGCCGTTCTTCGAGAACGCGTGGCGCACGTCGGCCACGGTGCGGGTGCGGTTGTCCGAGAGGCAATCGACGATCACCGCAGCCCCGGCGACGCCGTAACCTTCATAGCGGATCTCTTCGTAGTTGACGCCCTCCAGTTCACCCGAACCGCGCTTGATGGCGCGCTCGATGTTGTCCTTGGGCATGTTGGCGCCGTACGCCTTGTCGATGGCGAGGCGCAGCCGCGGGTTCATGGCCGGATCGCCGCCGCCCATGCGCGAGGCGACCGTGATCTCCTTGATCAGGCGCGTGAACACCTTGCCGCGTTTGGCGTCGGTGGCCGCCTTCTTGTGCTTGATGTTCGCCCACTTCGAATGACCTGCCATGACCCCTCAAAGCCTTGCGTGAGAACGTATAATTCTATCAGGCGATGCCCCGGGCCCGCGGCGGCGTGCGAAGCACTGTCCGGGTGGTGTTTTGGGCCGGCCCTGTGTCCGGCCCGGGCGGCCCGCCAGATTGCGGCGCCCGCCGGCCTTGCCCGGGTCCGGCCACCGCTGTTGTTCCGCAACCACCATAGGCGACCCATGAGCGCACCCCTTTCAATCGCCAAGGCCGGTAACAGGGCGCTTGCGCTGCTGCCGGGCCTGGCCAATCGCCATGGCCTCATCAGCGGCGCCACCGGCACCGGCAAGACCGTCACCCTGCAGGCATTGGCCGAGCGTTTTTCGGCGATAGGCGTGCCGGTGTTCATGGCCGATGTGAAAGGCGACCTCGCCGGCATGGCGCAGCCCGGCACGCTCACGCCCGGGCTGAAGGAGCGTTCGGTTTCCCTGAAAATCAAGCCCCCCGAGTTCGCCGCTTCGCCGGTCGTGTTCTGGGACGTGTTCGGCAAGGCCGGACACCCGACCCGCGCGACGGTTTCCGACATGGGACCGCTGTTGCTTGGCCGGATGCTCAATCTGAACGATACCCAGCAGGGCGTGCTGAGCCTCGCCTTCAGGATCGCGGACGACAATGGGCTGCTGCTGCTCGATCTTAAAGACCTGCGGGCGATGCTCTCGCACGTCGGCGAAAATGCGCGCGACTTCACCACCGGCTACGGCAACATTTCCGCGGCCTCTATCGGCACCATCCAGCGCGGGCTCATCGAGCTGGAGCAGCAGGGCGGCGCGCAATTGCTGGGTGAGCCGGCGCTGGACATCGCCGATCTGATCCAGACCGACAGCCGCGGCCGCGGCGTGATCAATATCCTCGCCGCCGACCAGCTGATGAATTCACCGAAGCTGTATGCGACCTTCCTGCTGTGGCTGCTGTCGGAACTGTTCGAACATCTGCCCGAAGTGGGCGACCCGGACAAGCCCAAGCTCGCGTTCTTTTTCGACGAAGCGCACCTGCTGTTCGACGAAGCGCCGAAGAGCCTGCTGGAAAAGATCGAACAGGTGGTGCGCCTGATCCGCTCCAAGGGCGTGGGCATCTACTTCGTCACGCAGAATCCGCTCGACATCCCCGAGTCGGTGCTCGGCCAGCTGGGCAACCGCGTGCAGCATGCGCTGCGCGCCTTCACCCCGAAGGATCAGAAGGCCGTCAAGGCGGCGGCGCAGACGATGCGCGCCAATCCGAAGCTGGACGTGGAGAAGGCCATCAGCGAACTTGCTGTCGGCGAGGCACTGGTGTCGTTTCTAGACGAGAAGGGCCGGCCGAACGTCGTGGAGCGCGCCTTCATCCTGCCCCCGGCGTCGCGTCTCGGACCGCTGACCAGCGCCGAACGAGAGGCGCTCATCAAAGGCTCGCCCGTGTACGGGCACTATGAACAGGCGGTGGATCGCGAATCGGCGTACGAAAAACTCAAGGGGCGCACGGTGCGGCGCCAGGACGCGGCAGCTGCGCCGGGCGCGGCCAGCCAGTCGCAGAATCAGACGGCGGCCGGCAGCGGTTCAGGGGGCGGCTTCATGGATGCACTGGGCGGCATGCTCGGCGGGCGCACCGGACCGCGCGGCGGACGCGAGGACGGGCTGCTCCAATCGGCGGCAAAAAGTGCCGCGCGCGCCATAGGCTCGCAGATCGGCCGTGAAATCATCCGCGGCGTGCTCGGTTCGGTGTTCGGCGGCGGGCGACGGCGCTAGGGCGCGATGCTGGTGCGGGCGGATGTCATGCTGGTGACGCCAAAGTCCGCCGGATGACAGGCCGACAGGCCGAATGTAATTTACTGGGAGCACGAAATGGATTTAGGCATTGCCGGTAAAGCGGCGCTGGTGTGCGGCGCGAGCAAGGGGCTGGGGCGCGCCTGTGCCACCTCGCTCGCCCGCGAAGGCTGTTCGGTCACCATCGTCGCCCGCAACCGCGAGCAGCTGGAACGGGCCGCCGCGGAAATCCGCGCGCTGACCGGGGCGAACGTCGTCGCGGTCGCGGCCGACATCACCAGCGCCGAAGGCCGCGCCGCCGCGCTCACCGCCTGCCCGGAGCCGGACATCATGATCACCAACGCCGGCGGTCCGCCGCCGGGCGATTTTCGCGACCACACCCGGGAGGACTGGATGCGCGCGCTCAACGCCAACATGCTCACGCCGATCGAACTGATGCGCGCCACGGTGGACGGCATGATCGCGCGCAAATTCGGCCGCATCGTCAACATCACCTCGAGCGCGGTCAAGGCACCGCTGGACAGCCTCGGGCTGTCGAACGGCGCGCGTTCCGGACTCACCGGCTTTGTCGCCGGGCTGTCGCGCGCCACCGTCAGGCACAATGTCACCATCAACAACCTGCTGCCGGGAATCTTCGACACCGACCGGCAGCGCATCACCATGGGCCACTGGGCCAGGGAGCGCGGCATCAGCTTCGATGAAATGCTGGCGCAGCGCGTCGGCCACATCCCGGCGCAGCGCATCGGCGACCCGTTCGAGTTCGGCGAGGCCTGCGCCTACCTGTGCAGCGCGCAGGCGGGCTACATGACCGGCCAGAACATCCTGCTCGACGGCGGCGCGTATCCGGGGGCGTTCTAGCCGATCCGGCAGGTGGCGGGATGAGACGGCGAGACCGGTACGGTCGCGCATTATTATATCAAATAAAATAACGATACATGCCGAATAGGCGCGTTGTTAGGAGCGATAGATAGAACATTCTTCTGAATTATTGTTCTGCTCGAAAGTGCTTCCGCACCCCCTGCCACACCTCCTGGTAGTCCTGCTGCAGTTCAGGCGCCTCCAGCGCGGCGCGGGTCGGCGCGAGAACATAGCGGGTCTCGAACATGAACGCCATGGTGTCCTCGATCTTGTGCGGCGCGAGCGGCGCGCTGGTGGCCCGGTCGAAGGTGCCGCCGTCGGCGCCGTGCGGCGCGAAGCTGTTGTGCAGGCTTGCGCCCCCGGGCAGGAAACCTTCCCTGCGCGCATCGTACTGGCCGCGCACCAGTCCCATGAATTCGCTCATGACGTTGCGGTGATACCAGGGCGGGCGGAAAGTGTCCTCCATCACCAGCCAGCGCGGCGGGAAAATCACGAAATCGATGTTGGCGGTGCCCGGCGTGTCCGATGGCGACGTGAGCACCGTGAAAATCGACGGATCGGGGTGATCGAAACTGGTGGAGCCGATGGTGTTGAAATGCGCCAGATCGTATTTGCAGGGGGTGTAGTTGCCGTGCCAGGCGACCACATCGAGAGGCGAGTGATCGATACGGGCCGACCACAGATTGCCGGCGAATTTCTGCACCCATTCGAAATCGCCGTCGCGATCCTCGTAGGCCGCCTGCGGTACAAGGAAATCGCGCGCGTTGGCAAGGCCGTTCGATCCGATCGGCCCCAGTTCGGGCAGGCGCAGCAGCGCGCCGAAGTTTTCGCAGATGTACCCTCGAACGCCGCCCGCGCCCTCTGCCGCCGCGTCCGGCAATTCGACCCGAAAGCGCACGCCGCGCGGCAGCAGGGCGATCTGGTTCGGCGCCACCTCGATGATGCCCATCTCGGTATGCAGCGCGAGCCGCCCGGTCTGCGGCACGATCAGCATCTCGCCGTCGCTGTTGGAGAAGTAGCGGTTGGTCATGGAGCGGTTGGCGCGATAGACGTGCGCCGCCATGCCGGCCTGCAGCGCCGGCTCGCCGCAGCCGGCCAGCGTGATGAGGCCTTCGAGGAAATCGGTGGGTTCCGCCGGCAAGGCAAACGGATTCCAGCGCAACTGGTTGGGGCCGGGCGGGTTGTCGTTGAACGGTGCGCCGCGCAGCAGCCGGTTATCGATGCGCCGGAAGGCGGCATGCTTCACCGAGGGCCGGATGCGATAAAGCCACGCGCGCCGGTTGGCGGCGCGCGCGCTGGTGAAGGCGGTGCCCGAAAGCACTTCGGTGTACAAGCCGTACGCGACCCGCTGCGGTGAATTTCGCCCCACCGGCAGGGCGCCCGGCAAGGCTTCGGTGGCGAACTCATTGCCGAATCCGCTCATGTATCCGGCGCGCGTTCCGGCGGCAAGGTCGCGGGGGCTGTTCATGCGGCTCTCCCTGCGTTGCGCGGCGCCTGTTGCCGCGGTCGGTGCGTTGCGCCGCCGCCGATGTGCACCGCGCCTTGTGCATCCAGATCGCAGTATGCGCAAAACGCTGCAACCCTCCGGGACGCGGAATGACCATCAGAATTCATCGCTTTTCCCTTATGAATCTAATAGTGAAAACGGCACTGCGCGATCCGCAGCACGCCGGCCTCGATGCGGTAGACCAGGCGATGTTCGCGGGTGATCCGTCGAGACCAGAAACCCCTCAAATCGCGCTTCAGAGGCTCAGGTTTGCCCAGTCCGGCAAACGCATGGCGCTGAATGTCTTCGATCAACGCGTTGATCTTGTCACGCACGCGAACATCGGTACGTGACCAGTAGAGATAATCCTGCCAGGCACCCGGCGCCCAGACTACTCTCACCGGATAAGTTTGTGCCGGCGAGCGCGGCCCGCTTTCAAGTCGCGCACCGCCTTGCCGAGGCGCGCGGCGTTTTTGGGACTGGAAAGCAGGTAGTCGGTTTCGACATAACTGTTGAAGTCATCGAGCGAAATCAGCACCGCGGGTTTGCCGCGCTGACGAGTGATGATCACAGGACGATGGTCGTCGTTGACTTTGTCCATGGTTTCGGCCAGCTTGGCGCGCACAGCGGTATAGGAGATCACATCCATGGCTTACCTGTACAGATTAAAGTACAGGTTAAATATTAGCACAAGCTGCCTTGGCCAGGGATCACCGGCGCCGGTCGAACCGGTTCAATCCTGCGGCTGCAACCCGGCAATCTTTATTGCCCGGCGCCACGTTTCATAGTCGCTGCGCATGATGATGGAGACCTCCTGCGAGAGGCGGCCCGCCGCTTCCATGCCCACCGCCGCCAGCCGCTCGCGTACGTCGGGGGCGCGGCTTGCCTCCAGCAGCGCCCGGCCAATCCGCTCGACCGTTGGGGCGGGCGTCCCGGCCGGCGCATAGAAGCCGAACCATCCGCTTACTTCCAGGGGAAATCCGGATTCCTTCATGGTCGGAATATCCGGCATCAGCGGCGAGCGTTGCGCGCCGAAGGTGGCGAGCAGGCGTACCTTGCCGGCGCGGTGCAGCGGCAGCGCATCGCCGGAGGTCACGACCGAGGCCTGCAACTGGCCGCCGAGCACGTCGATGATCGCCTGGCCCGCGCCTTTGTACGGCACGTACAGCGCGTCTATGCCGGCCGCATCGGCGAACAGCGCCGCAGCCAGGTGCGGAATGGTGCCGGGGGCCGAACCGAAATTGCGGTAGCGCGCCTCGCTCCTGGCGAGCGCCAGGAAATCCGCGACCGATTTCGCGTTGAGCGCGGCGTTGACCACCAGCACGATGTCGACCAGGGCGACCATGGCCACCGGCACAACGTCCTTGAAAGGATCAAAGCGCGGATTCCTGAACGTTTGCGAAACCAGCGTGATCCCCCCGTTGGGCGCGAACAGCAACACCGACCCATCCGCCGGCGCGGCGCGCAGCGCGTCCATCGCGATCAGGCCGCTCGCGCCGACCCGGTTCTCCACGATGACTGGCTGGCCCAGCGCCGCGCGCAATTTGTCGGCGTACAGGCGCGACACCATTTCCACCGCACCGCCGGGGGCAAGCCCGACCAGCACCCGCACCGGTCTTTGTTGCGCGAAGGCGCAGGCCGCCGTCAAGGCAAACAGCACCGCTGCAAAGCAACGTCCGAGCCGGGATGTCACGGCAAGCAGCCTCCGCATCGTCGCTTGCCCCGCGGCGGTTTGCCGCGGCCGATGCATTCCCGCCAGTGGTGGCGGCACCGGATGTTTGCCGGGCCGGGTGCGGGTAACGAGGCATGGATGACTGCGAAAAAAGCAGATGCCGGAGCTGTTTCGGCGCATGAATTACCCTTATACGGTATGTTGCCGGACTCCCTTGGTGCTCGCTGCAGTGCCGGTTCTGCCCGTTTGAGCACGCATCACGATGACCGGGGGAACGCCCCGGTCAATCGTTTCCGTCTCGCGCGTAAAACCATACGAAAGGATACTTATGCCATTGCGCATCGCGATTCCAGACATGATTTCACCTTCCTATTTTCCGGCAATTGCCGCGGTCGAGCTGGGATTCTTCAGGAGGGAAGGTCTGGATGCAACCATCGAGTTGCTCTATCCGGTCACCAAAACCTATGAGGAATTGCGCGACGGCCGGATCGACTTCGCCGGCGGCGCGGCGCACGCGCCGTTGTACGCGTTCCGCGACTGGCAGGGTTGCAGGCTGCTGTGCGCCCTGGCGCAGAACATGTACTGGTTCCTCATCGTGAGGAAAGACCTGGGCGCAAGGCACGGCGATTTGCATGCCCTGAAGGGTCTGCGCATCGGCGCGGCGCCCGGTCCGGTGGACGGCCTGAAACGCATGCTGACCGAAGTCGGCATCGATCCGGCCGAGGTGAACATCGGCCCGGTGCCCGGCGTCGCGGGCACGAACGCGTCGTTCGGCGTGATGGCCGCGAAAGCCCTGGAAGCAGGCAAGCTGGATGGCTTCTGGGCCAACGGCATGGGTGCCGAAGTCGCGGTGCGCAATGGCATCGGCGCCTTGCTGCTCGACGCGCGCCGCGGCGAAGGACCCCCGGGATCGACGCAATACACCTTCCCCGCTCTCGTCACGACGCAAAACCGGCTTGACGACGAACCGAAACAGGTCGCTGCGGCAGTGCGCGCCATCGTTGGCGCGCAACAGGCGCTGCAAGCGGACCCGGCGCTCGCCACCGAGGCTGCAGCGCGGCATTTCCCGGACGCGGAGAAAGGCCTGATCGCCGAGCTGATTCGCCGCGATGCGCCGTTTTATGACGCGGCCATATCGCGGCAAACCTTTGACGCGATGAACGCGTTCGCCCGCGGCATGGGGATACTGTCCGCGCCGGCGACCTATGAGCAGGTCGTGGCGGTCTCGGTCCGGGATCTGTGGCAGCCGCAGGCCTGACGGTCTCGCTCAGGGATCTGTGGCAGCCGCGGATCTGAATCAGAGGGCGGGAACGGCGGCAACCTGCTTTAATTTACGCAGATACTGCAGCGTCTCCTCCAGCGACACCACGTCGGCGTACTTGGCGTTCAGGTCAAACAGGCTTTGTTCATGCGCCGCGACCGACCGGTCGCCGACCGCTTCGCGGACCACCATGGGACGAAAACCGTTCTGGCAGGCATCGACCGCACTGGCCCGCACGCAGCCGCTGGTGGTGCAGCCGGTGATGATGAGTGTGTCCACGCGGTGGGCCATCAGCCGCGGCACCAGGTCCGTGCCGAAGAAGCAGGATGCATATTTTTTCAGCAGCAGGGTATCGGTTTTCCGGTAATCGAGCCGCGGGTCGATCTGGCTGCCGTCGCCGCCGGCTTTCAGGGTAACGACACCTTTCTGCTTGAGCGCCCAGATGCCCGCGTCCTTCAGGTCCGCGTCCTCGTAAATCACCGTCGAAAAAAGCACCGGCAGCTTCAGGTCATGCATGGCCGCGAGCAGCGGCTTGTGGGCCTCCAACTGCGAATCGAGGTTCGCGCCCAGCATCAGCGCCGGGTTGGTGAAGGCCTTGACCATGTCGACCACCAGCAGTGCCGGACGTTCGCCAAAGCCGATGCGCATGCCGAACCCGCGCTGCTTGAAAAATTCTGCGTCGCTCAATTGTGCAGCCATGATGTTCTCCTCGTATTCAGGGCGATATGAATCTGGAAAAAACGTGCGATCAAGATACGCCGGCGATGCTAGCACCCGCCGCCGCAAGGTGTCCATCCAGGCGGGATCCGGTACGCGTTGCGACCCGCCCCGGCCGCGGGGATTACAGTAAAATCCGTCCCAGGACGCAGTCCGGGCCCGCTGTATCGCCGTTCTGCCTGCTGCTGACGCGCCTTGTTCCTCGATCTTTCGCCAAGAGGCTTCCATGAACCATCCCAAGATATCCGGCATTGCCGCATTGAACCTGAAGGACCCGGCGCTGTTTCGCCAGCAGTGCTACATCGACGGCAGGTGGCGGGACGCGGCAAGCGGGAAAAGCATTCCGGTGAACAATCCGGCCACCGGCGAGATTCTCGGCACGACGCCCAACATGGGCGCGGAGGAGACGCGGCAGGCCATCGAGGCTGCGAATGCGGCATGGCCGGCGTGGCGGGCCAGGACCGCCAAGGACCGCGCCGGGATTCTGCGCAAATGGTTTGACCTGATGATGGCGAACCAGGAAGACCTGGCGAAAATCCTCACCGCCGAGCAGGGCAAGCCTCTGGCCGAGGCGCGTGGCGAAATCGCCTACGGCGCCTCGTTCATCGAATGGTTCGGCGAGGAAGCCAAGCGCATTTATGGCGACACCATTCCCGGACACCAGGCCGACAAGCGTATCGTCGTCATCAAGGAGCCGATCGGCGTGTGCGCGGCCATCACCCCGTGGAATTTTCCGAACGCCATGATTACCAGGAAGGCCGGGCCGGCGCTCGCGGCCGGTTGCCCGATGGTGCTGAAGCCGGCGACGGCGACCCCTTACTCGGCCTTCGCCATGGCGGAACTGGGCGAGCGCGCCGGCATTCCGGGCGGCATTTTCAACGTGTTGACGGGCTCGGCAACGGCAATCGGCGGCGAAATGACAGGCAATCCGCTGGTGCGCAAACTTACCTTCACCGGGTCCACTGAAATAGGCAAGCTGCTGATGGAGCAGTGTGCCAGGACGGTCAAGAAAACGTCGATGGAACTGGGGGGCAACGCGCCCTTCGTGGTGTTCGACGACGCCGACCTGGACGCCGCGGCCGACGGGGCATTGATGTCGAAGTACCGCAACAACGGCCAGACCTGCGTCTGCGCCAACCGCTTGCTGGTGCAGGACAAGGTGTATGACGCCTTTGCCGCCAAACTGGCCGAAAAGGTGAAGACGCTGCGGGTGGGCAACGGCATGGACGCGGACATCACCACCGGGCCGCTGATCGATGAGGCCGCAGTCGCAAAAGTCGAAGAGCATATCAAGGACGCGCTCGCCAAGGGCGCCACGCTGTCGCTGGGCGGCAAGCGCCATGCGCTCGGCGGCCGATTCTTCGAGCCGACCATCCTCACCGGCGTCACGCCGGCGATGAAGGTGGCGCGGGAAGAAACCTTCGGCCCGATTGCGCCGCTGTTCCGCTTCAAGGATGAAGCCGAGGCGATCCGCATGTCGAACGACACCGAGTTCGGCCTGGCCGCGTATTTCTACGGCCGCGACATAGGCCGCATCTGGCGCGTCGCCGAAGCGCTGGAGTATGGCATCGTCGGCATCAACACCGGCATCATTTCCACCGAAGTGGCGCCCTTTGGCGGCATGAAGGAGTCGGGCCTGGGCCGTGAAGGCTCGAAATACGGCATCGACGATTACCTGCAGATCAAGTACCTGTGCATGGGTGGCATCGGCCAGGGCTGAACTGCCCGGGGTGGAACGCCCGTGCTGAAGCGCTGGTTGCGCGGCCGGGGCGCGGGCGCCGCCTCGCAGAACGTTTCAGCCGTGGCACAGACGGCCGTCCTGGCGCGGGCGATGGCGCCCGGGGAATCTGTGGACGCCCTGTATCAGCAGGCGGCCGGCGCCTGGCAGGCAGGGGCATGGAGTGACGCTGCGGCGCTGGCCGAGCGTGCCGCCCTGCTGGAGCCGGACCTGCCGTCGCTGCATTACTTGCTGGGATGCTGCCGCATGGAACAGGGCCTGGACACGGCCGTGCCGGCCTTCGAGCGCTGCCTTGCGCTGGGCCCGGCGCATCCGCTGTTAACCGAGGCACGGGTGCAACTGGCATTGTGCCGCGCCCGGGCTGCGCTCGCCCAAGGCGCGGTCCCGCCGACCTTGGCGCTGTCTCCCGAATGCAGAAAATCCGTCTCGGTCATCATCTGCAGCATCGATCCCGCCCGATTTTCGCGCGCCTCGGCCATGTATGACGCGCTGCTGCGCGAAGTCGAGCACGAGATCATCGGCATACGCGACGCCAGGTCGCTGGCTGAAGGCTACAACCGTGGCCTTGCCCGGGCGAGACACCCGATCACCGTCCTGTCCCATGACGACATCGAGATCGTTTCGCCCGACTTCGCGGCACGACTGCTGCGCTCGCTCGCCCGGTATGACGTCGTCGGCGTGGCGGGAACGCGGCGCATGATCGGCGAGGCGTGGCACTTTGCCGGACATCCCCATTTGCAGGGCCAGATCGGCATGCCGGGGACGGATGGCAACACCGTGGTCAATGTGTATGGCATGGATCAGCCCGACAGCCCCCATCTGCAGGCGCTCGACGGGCTGTTCCTGGCAATGCACCGGGATGCCGCCCGCGACCTGGGATTCGACCAGGCCACCTTCGACGGCTGGCACTGCTACGATCTGGACTTTACCTTCCGCGCCTGGCTGGCTGGCCTGAATTGCGCCACTTGTAACGAACTTCAGATCGTTCACGCCTCACTGGGTGGCTATGACGAAAACTGGTTGCGCTATGCCGGCCGCTTTCTGAAAAAGCATGAAGGCAGGATAGAACCGGCCCAGCCGGGCACACGCAAGCCGCAACTGACTGCCTTGCCGGTGCGCTCGGTCGCAGAGTGGCGTCTGATGACAGCCTATCTGGTGGGGCCGACCTCAGGACTGGTGGGGCCGACCCCTGGATCCCAAGCCTGACAATTATCGGCACAGGGTGCCGCTTTCGGGAAGGGGGGGTTTGGAATAATTATATTTTTCAAATGGTTATATAAAATATAAGGCTGGCACGAAGGTTGCGCCATCAGGCCATACGACGCAACGTGTGCGTCGAAATAAAAGGGAGTTTCTCTATGAAGGCTATGCAGAAGGGTTTTACCCTGATCGAATTGATGATCGTGGTGGCGATCATCGGTATTCTGGCGGCGGTAGCGCTGCCGGCGTATCAGGACTACACCGTTCGCGCAAAGGTTTCGGAATTGATTCTTGCAGCTTCCGGCGCCCGGACCGCGATCTCCGAGAAGTTCCAGACGGATCCGGGCAACACGGCAAGTGCCGGCGCGGGGGTAACCATTCCCGTCACCGGCAAGATTTCCGCTGCCACGGTAACCGACGGTGGCACGGTCGTCGTTCAGGGCAGCACCGCCGGAACCAGCACGGGCCAGGCGATCACGATCACGGTTACGCCAAGCTACAGCACGGCTACCGGCACGATCACGTGGTCCTGCGTCGGAACACCGGCCAGGTACATGCCGGCGACCTGCCGCTAAATCGTTTTTGCAGATTGAACCCCCCTCCGCGGAGGGGGTTTTTTTTCGCCTCATGCATGCCCCCCTTGCGGGGCGAGAACGCTCCTCGCGTGGTCGAACCCTGCGGCGCCGGTTGCGGCGTTACTTGGCCGGGTTAGGCCTTCGCGCCGCCGACTCGAGTCTCGGCGGACCCGACCACGCGCTTGATCACCGCACCGTGCGCCTCGGACCAGGCCCTGGCCTCGTCTTCGGTCATTTTCCAGGGAAAGGTTCGCCAGCTGATTGACTTCCACGGCCCGCTGGTCTGCCTGACACGCCAGGAATAATAAGTCGCAGGTGAGTCGTCCATATCGCGAGATTATGCGGGGGCGCCAGCGGTTCAAGCCATGTCGGGAGGATGGCTCATCCGCGCCATGTCCAACAAGGACGCCGGGCGGCGCACGCTGCTCCATGCACGTAGTTCCGTCAGCGCATCGTAATCGGTATTGGCGCGCGCTCGAACAATGCAATCCGTGGCGCAGCATCTCAGGACACCCACAGATTGGTTCCTCACGATGCTCTCGCGCTCGCTCGGCTTTGCATGGCTGGTTGCCCTTAACCTGTTCGCTCTCTGGCAACTCGCCCAGGACTCCGGCACGCCCGGAGCGGGTGGCCAGAACATGGTTGAAGCCGTCGGCCTGGCGCTGTTGATCGGTCTCGATCTGTTCATTGTGTGGCGAATACTCCGGGACGACGAATAGAGCGCATCGAGGCGCCGGGGTCGTTGCCGCCCAGTTGACCGCTGTCCGGTTGGACCCGCGGCGACATTCCGCGGTTGGACATCCCGCACACCCGCGCCTAACATCGCATGTCCTGCTCGAGGTGAGCGTCGCAAAACCCTTTCCGGAGAACACATGCTCCAGCCTGTGGCAGGCGGATTCATCGATGACATCGCCTTGCCGCAGCGCAGGCTTGCACCCGGCAGGACGTTTCGGCGTGACGGTTCGTGAGCATTCTCGGACGCTTGAAAACTGCGTTTGCCGGCCGCGACGCGGACGGTGGCAACGCCGGCCGCCTTCGCGACGATGCATTGAATGACTGGCGCAGCGGCGCTCGTGAGGCCGCCATCGAAAAATTGCGTACCGCCATTACGCTCGCGCCGCATCGTCCGGAACTTCACTATCACCTTGGCCGCTGTTTGCTGCGATTCGGCGAGTATGCGCAGACGGCGTCGGCCATGTCGGCGGCGCTGCAGCGCAGGCCGGCTCATCCGCTGGCGCTGCACTGCCAGGTGCTCCTGGCGGTCGCGCAGGCGCGCCTCGCGCAGGCCAGAGGCGACACCGGCTATCTGCCTGCGCCGCCGCTTCCCGCCGATCCGCCGCGCATATCGGTGATCATTTGCAGCGCGGACGAGGATCGCTACGCGAAGGTCTCGGCCCGGTATCGCGAGCTGCTCGATGCCGTCCCCCACGAGATCATCGGTGTGCATGACGCGAAGTCGCTTTGCGAAGGCTACAATCGCGGCGTCAAGGCGAGTCGCGGCGAACTGCTGATTTTTTCGCATGACGATGTGGAAATCGTGACGCCGGATTTCGCCGCGCGGCTGCTCGCCAGCATGGCCACGCAGGATTTGCTGGGCGTGGTCGGCGCCACCTGCCTGTCCGGCGCCACCTGGATCGGCAGCGGCTGGCCTCATCTGCGCGGACAGGTCGGCATGCCGTCCGTGGCAGGTGCGGGTATTACGGCGAACTTCTTCGGTGTCCACGGCCCGGACTGCGCGCCGGTGCAGGTGCTGGACGGGATCTTTCTCGCGGCGCGCCGCCAGGTGGCGATCGAGGTGCCGTTTGACGAAAAGAACTTCGACGGCTGGCACCTCTACGACATCGACTTCACCTTCTCGGCGCATCTGCGGGGTTTCCGCTGCGGCGTCAGCAGCGATCAGCTGCTGATCCACCGCTCCATCGGGGACTTCGGCGACAAGTGGCGTTTCTACAAGGAACGGTTCCTCGCCAAGCACGCAGGCAATCTGGCGTTTGAAGGCCAGTACGGCTGGGCGCAACTCGATGTGCCCACCATCAACATGGAGTCGAGCGAGGAATGGCTGTCGATCACCAGGCACCTGGTGCTGGCCAACCATCCGCCCGGGGCGGTCGGTTCCAGGCCGCGAGCCTGAGCACCGGCCGGCATCGGGAGAGCAGCGCGGACCTCTCTTGCGATGCTCCCGTCAGATTTTAACCACTGAGTGACTCCCAGATACTTCTGTCCCGGGACTCGACCGCTTCAAGACTTGAGCGTCCGAACGGTCTTAACAAAGATGCCTCTTATGTGCCTTGTCTCATTGCCAGTTAGGCGGCGGCCACCGTGCTTGGCTGATGTACGTGCGATAAACGGACGATCAAAATCAGGGGGGACCGAGTTGCTTGTCGAAAAATGTGCTTTCAACCCTTCAATTTGGGACGCACTGGCGACTGCCAGTAGTTCATTACACGTTGCGACCGCCGCATCGAAATGTGGAAAAGCCCCTTTCGGGCTTTTTTGTAGGCGCCTGTGCCAAATATCGTAGTGGTCACATGACGCAACGAAGCAATTGTGAACAAGCAAAGTAATCGAACAACTTGTAAAGCGCGACATGCCGTTCCGCCTTTCCGGCAGATCATGGAGGGACGATGAAACTCCCGCGACCTATCCGGGAGGTGTTGGCCCGGCACGGAGGCAAGCCGGGTGTGCGCGACTCAGGCGGCGGCCTTGTGCTTGATCGGCGTCACCTTGTCATCGCCTTTTTGCCATCGGTCGAACATGTCCGCCCATTGCTGCATCATTTTGGCGCGGTCCGCCAGGTGCCCGGCGTGGTTTCTTGCTCAGACATTGAACAGAAAGTGCATGACATCCCCATCCTTCACGATGTATTCCTTGCCTTCTTTCTGCAGTTTTCCTTTTTCCCTGGCGCCCTGTTCGCCCTTGAAGGCGACGAAGTCGTCATATGAGGTCACTTCAGCGCGGATGAAGCCGTGCTCGAAATCGGTGTGTATTACACCGGCAGCCTGCGGCGCCGTGGCGCCGATCGGGATGGTCCAGGCACGCACTTCCTTTACTCCCGCCGTGAAATAGGTCTGCAGCCCGAGCAGTGCGTAGCCGGCCCGGATAACCCGGGCAAGACCCGGTTCTTTCATTCCCATGTCTTCGAGGAAGAGTTGCTTGTCCTCGTCGGAAAGATCCGCAATCTGCGCCTCCATGGCCGCGCTGATCGCCACCACGGGCGCTCCTTCCCGCCTGGCATGGGCCTCGATGCTCGCGAGAAAGGGATTGTTCTGGAAACCGTGCTCGCTGACATTCGCCACATACATGGTGGGCTTCATGGTCAGGAGGAACAGCGGTTTGAGCACCGCCAGTTCCTCCTTCGCCAAGTCCAGCGTACGAGCCGGCTTGCCCTGATCCAGCACTGCCTGCACTTTTTCCAGCACCGCGACCAGGCGCGCTGCCTCCCTGTCACCGCCGGTCTTGGCGAGTTTCACATTCTTGGAAAGCTGTTTCTCCACGGTGGCCAGATCGGCGAGCGCGAGCTCGGTATTGATGGTCTCGATATCGGACACAGGATCGACCTTGCCCGCCACATGCACCACATTGGCATCTTCAAAGCAGCGCACTACATGGGCAATGGCGTCGGTTTCGCGAATGTTGGCGAGGAATTTGTTGCCCAGGCCCTCGCCCTTTGAGGCGCCTGCGACCAGTCCGGCGATATCGACGAACTCAACCGCGGCGGGAATTACCTTCTGCGGTTTTACGATGCCCGACAGGGCGCCGAGGCGCGGATCGGGCACTTCGACGATGCCGACGTTCGGCTCGATGGTGCAGAACGGATAGTTTTCCGCGGCGATGCCGGCCTTGGTCAGCGCATTGAACAGCGTGGACTTGCCCACGTTCGGCAATCCGACGATCCCGCATTTCACTGCCATGGTTCAGGCTTTCGTATGTAGTTTGAGCATCGCCCCCGGCATATCGCCGGCGATGATGAGGGGGGCGACATCCAGCGATTTGTCGATGGCGGCCTCGATCAGGATACGGTCCGCAGGAGAGGGAGTGGACAACACGTAATCGGCAACCAGATCACGCTCGCCCGGATGACCGATGCCGATCCGCAGGCGCCAGAAATCCTGGCTGCCAAACTGCCCGGCAATGTCTTTCAAGCCGTTATGGCCGCCGGCGCCCCCCCCCTGTTTCAGCTTCGCGACACCCGGCGCGAAGTCCAGTTCATCATGCACCACCAGGCATTCGGCTGGCGGGATCTTGTAGAAGCGGGCGAGTGCACCGACTGTTCGTCCGGACAGATTCATGTAGGTCTGGGGTTCGACGAGCCAGATTTCGCCGCCGTCCCGCGCCAGCTTGCCGACGAGTCCCTGGTATTTTGCGACCGATTTCAGTTCAACGCCATGCGCGCGCGCAAGGCGGGACAGGAACCAGAAACCGACGTTGTGCCGGTCGCGTTCGTATTTTTTACCCGGGTTACCCAGGCCGGCAATGAGTCGGATCGGCATGTGCAAAAAAAGGGCGGGGATGACCCCGCCCTTGGACTGGTTGAAGGCGCTCCGGCGGATTACTTCTTGTCCTTGCCGTCCTTGCTGCCCTTGTCGTCCTTGGCTGCGGCGGCGGCAGGCTCTTTCTGCTTCACCGCGGGCACGTCGGCTGCTGCTGTCTGTGCCTCGGCGGCGGCGGCAGTTGCAGCTGCGGCGTTTTCCTCTTCGATCGCCGCGCGCGGGATCTGCGCGGTGGCTACAGGCGGGTTCTCGGAACCGCGCAATATCGCCTCGACGCCTTTGGGCATTTGCACATTCCTGACGTGAACCGAGTGGCCGATGGTGAGGCCGGAAAGATCCACCTCGATGAACTCGGGAAGATCGGCCGGCAGGCAGCGGATGTCAAGGTCGTTCAGGATGTGGCTGACCAGCCCGCCGGACTCCTTCACCGCCGGTGAAATGTCGGCGTTGACGAAGTGCAGCGGCACTTTCATGTGAATTTTCTCGTCGGCGGAGACCCGCTGGAAGTCAACATGCTGTACCTGCACTTTGAAGGGGTGCATGTTGACCGCGCGCAGCAGCACCTGCTCCTTCGTGCCTTCAAGTTCCAGGGTCAGGACAGATGCATGGAATTTCTCGTTGCGCAACTGGTGGTATAGCGAGTTGTGGTCAAGCTCAATGGTGACAGCCGCTTTTTTGCCCCCGTAAAGAATGCCGGGGACGGTTCCGTTGCGGCGCAGGCGGCGGCCCGCACCCGTTCCCTGCAGTTTGCGCGTTTGCGCGACGACTTCGATTGCCATGACGATCTCCAGTATGAACCGGCGCCTTGCGGACCGGCGGTGCATCGGGAACGCTCGCCCGGGCGTGCACTTCTCCCGGACGATATTCCAATGGCGGTTCCCGCGACCAGGGACCGCCGCTCTACTCCATGAAAAGCGAACTGACCGAGTCTTCGTTGCTGATCCGCAGTATCGTCTCGGCGAGCAGCCCCGCTACCGACAATACGCGGATCTTTCCACACCCCTGCGCCTCCCGGGACAGGGGAATGCTGTCCGTCACCACCAGCTCGTCGAGCGATGGCTCGGCGATGCGCTGGATCGCATTTCCCGACAGCACCGGATGGGTGCAGTACGCCACCACCCGCGCCGCGCCTTCTTCCTTGAGGGCCTGCGCCGCCTTGGTCAGCGTGCCCGCGGTGTCAACGATATCGTCCATGATCACGCAGGTGCGGCCGCTCACCTTCTCGCCGATGATGTTCATCACTTCGGACATGTTGGCCCGCGGCCGGCGCTTGTCGATGATCGCGAGGTCGGCCTCGAGCCGCTTCGCGATGGCCCGCGCCCTCACCACCCCCCCCACGTCCGGCGACACCACCAGCAAATTCTCGTAACTGTGCTTCCACACGTCGCCCAGCAGCACCGGCGTCGCGTAAATATTATCCACGGGCACGTCGAAAAATCCCTGGATCTGGTCCGCATGCAGATCCATCGTCAGCACCCGGTCCACGCCGGCAGCCTGCAGCATATTCGCCACCACCTTTGCCGAGATCGCCACGCGCGCCGAACGCGGACGCCGGTCCTGCCGCGCGTAGCCGAAGTACGGAATCGCAGCCGTCACCCTCGCCGCCGAGGCGCGCTTGAGCGCATCGATCATGAGCAGCACTTCCATCAGGCTGTCGTTGGTCGGCGAGCAGGTGGACTGCAGCACGAAACAGTCCTTGCCCCGTACGTTTTCCAACAGCTCGATCATGACCTCGCCGTCGGAGAACTTGCTGACCGTGCTGTGCCCGATCGGAATGTTCAGCCGTCTGACCACACCGTGCGCCAGCAGCGGATTCGCGCTGCCGGTGAATACCATCAGGCTTTCGTACGCCATGGTCCCCGCCCCAAAACCTGTGCTGCTGTCTACATGCTGCCCGCTCAACTACGGCCGGGGACGCTCGCTCTGTCCTGGCACTTTACCGCTTGCTGCACCGCTTGCGACACTCGCGCCGCACTCCGCGTCCGGCGTCCGGACGCCACAACCGAATTTGCGCGCCGGCGGCAAAAGCTGGCTGGGGAGGAAGGATTCGAACCTTCGCATGCCGGAATCAAAATCCGGTGCCTTAACCAGCTTGGCGACTCCCCAAGCGAAACCTATTCCGTACCGCCCATTACCGGATGCCGGTCCAGCGCGGGCGCAACAAACCCCTGCATTGTGCCCGGCAATCTGGAAACGACCGATTGCGCCTCCGCCTCGGTACTGAATTCGGCGAAGACACAGGCGCCTGATCCGCTCATCCGCGCCGTTCCGAACTTCGAGAGCCAGTTCAGGTGCGCCCGGACTGCGGGGTAATGCCGGCACGCCACCGGTTCCAGATCATTGTGGCCAAAGCCGACGGAAAAGCCTGATATTTTGATGCTTTTCGTATTTCGTGTCAATTCCGGGTCGGCGAAAATGCGTGCCGTCGGCACTGCAACCGGGGGCGTCAGCACCACGTACCAGGCAGGGGGAAGATCCAGCGGTGCCAGCGCTTCCCCCACCCCTTGCGCAAATGCATTCCGGCCGAAAATAAAAAACGGCACATCCGCACCCAGCCTCAGCCCCAACCCGGCCAGCCGTTCTCTTGGCAGCCGTAGCTGCCACAGGCGGTTCAATGCCCAAAGTGTCGTTGCCGCGTCAGAACTTCCGCCGCCCAGGCCGCCGCCGATGGGTATCCGCTTTTCCAGCGAAATTGTGACGCCGTGCCGGCAACCGGTCTCCTCCTGCAGCATCCGCGCTGCCCGTACGCACAGTTCGTCCTCCTCTTTTACGCCGGCAAGGGGACGGGCCAGTCTGACCGCCGGCGAAGGAGCGAAGCGCAGCAGGTCACACCGCCCGATCAGGCGGAACGCGGTCTGCAGCAGATGGTAGCCATCGTCACGCCGGCCAATGACATGAAGAAAAAGGTTCAGTTTTGCCGGCGCCAGCCAGACGTTTTGCCATTCGCTCACGCCAGTGTCCGGCCTAAGGGTGACCGGTGTGAGCCCAGCGCTCGATGACCAGCCGTATTTCGAGGTCGCCCCGAGCCAGGCGCATGCGCGAAGGCAGCTCACCCTCGAAGTCCTGGTATTCCACGCGCCAGTCGTCCTGTATCAATTCGACCACGCGTCCCTCCCCGTTGCGCCGCGCATCGGCCTGCCTGCCGGGGGTTGCACGGCCGCGAATCCAGTCGGGTAACCCCGCGAGTGGCAGACGCCAGCCGAGAACCTGCTCGGTAAGGCTTTCCGCGTCGGGGGCAACATATTCCCTGGAATCGGCGGTGACCAATCGAACATGATTGTCGCGGCGGGTGATCCGTGCCACTCCCTGGCCGAGCGGCGAGGTAATCAACAGTTCGTCGCTGATGGTGTCGTGACGCCACGAAAAGCGTCCGGTTGAGCCTTCCTTGCCAGAGTTGACGGCAACCCGGCCGGACACGTCGAAGACATCGTCTCCCTCCAGTTGCGCGCCGGGCTGGGGTAACGATGCACAACTGCAAAGGCACACGGTTACTGCGGCGAGGGCATGACGAAACACGCGGGGGATCAGGCAGCGCCGGCTTAGGGACGCTCTGGAGAACTGTGAGTTGTGTCGCGAGGCGGCCGCTGTTTCGAAAAACGCGGACGAGCGAGGATCATGGCGATCGGGAACTTATGGCGCATGTTCTCGCGACACTGTTTGCGGTCTGAGTTAATCAGAGTTTCCTTAGCGCTGCAGCCGCTTCATGATGTTGACCAGCGCTTCGTTGCCGGGATTTTTCTGCGATGCGTCACTCCACACCTGCTGTGCTTCGGCCCGTTTGCCGGACATCCACAGCACTTCCACCAGATGCGAGGCAATCTCCGCATCCTGCCGTTCGCTGAAGGCGCGTCGCAGGTGGGTCAGCGCGGAATCGACATCCCCCAGCCGATACATTACCCAGCCCATGCTGTCGATGATGAACGCATCGTCGGGCGCGAGCGCCAGCGCCTGTTCAATCAACTGGCGCGCTTCGGCCAGGCGGATATTTCGATCCGCCAGCGAATACCCCAGTGCGTTGTAGGCATGCGCATGTCTGGGGCGCAGCTGGATCAGCGTGCGCAGGCTGAGCTCCAGCGCGTCGAGGCGGTCCACTTTTTCCGCGAGCATGGCATGGTCGTAAAGCAGCTCGGGGTTGTCCGGCTCCTTGCCAAGCGCGCCATCCACCAGCTCGAACGCGGTCCTTGCCTGTCCGGCATCACGCAGCAGGGCCGCTTCGGCGAGCAGCAGTTGCGTCCTCTGCCGGTCGTTGGCAGCGCTGATGTTCCGTAAATGTGCGCGCCCGTCCTCAAGCTTGCCCTGCTTGGCGAGCACTTGCGCATAACGCATCTGCGCCGTGAGGTAGTGCTCGCCATGAACGATTTCGCCATACCAGCGCAGCGCTTCGGGGAGGATTTTTCTGTCCTCGGCGATCTGTCCCAGGTAAAGGCGAACGCTGTCCCGATCCGGATAGTCGAGGCTGAGCAACCTTTTCAGGGTTGCTTCGGCCGCGTCGTAATCGTTCAACTGCATTGAAAGCAGCCCGACCGCCAGCACTACTTCGGCATTATCGGGAAAGCGCGTCACCAGACGCTGAAACTCGCCGCGCGCGTCTCCATAGCGCTTCTCCGCCACCAGCGTGCGTGCATAGTTGATCCGCACTTCGCGCGAATCGGGATATTTCCCGAGGTAGTTCGCCAGCACCGCCAGCGCCTCGGCATTGCGCTTGCCGCGCTGCAGGATTTGCGCCTGCAACAGGGCCGGCGCCTCCCATTGAGGATGCAGTTCCGCGGACCTGCGCAGCGACGACAGCGCCAAGTCCTCGCTATTGGCGCGTGCGGCGGCCTGTCCAACGGCAAAATACGCCTGAGGCAATTTGGGAAAGCGCTCTGCGAGATGTTGCACCAGCCGCAAAGCGCCATTCCTGTCCTTGGAATTGGCCAATGTCCGACTGAGTTGCATGAACGTTTCACCCGGTTCCATGGCGCCGGAGCCGATCAGTTTTTCAAGATAGGGACGTGCTTCATCGAAGCGGTCGGAGCTGACCAACAGGCCGGACAAGGTCTGCAGCGCACGCGCCGATTTCGGATCGACCTCGTGCCATACCTTTGCCGCAACCAGGGCGGCGTCCGACATCCGGGCAAATACCGCCACTTCGGTAGCCCGCCGGGCAATCCGGGGATCGCGGGTTCGCTTTGCCAGGTCGGCATAGGCTTGAGCGGAGAGTCCGGGGTCGCCGCGCTGCTGCGCGATTTCGGCGAGCAGAAACTCGTATACGATATTTTCGGTGAGTTCTTGCTTGGGCAGTTCCGGAGCGGACTCGCCAGTGCCGAGAGCGGCCGGCGCTTCTTCATCCGACTGCGCAACCACCACGGCAACGGACACCGGCTGTGCCTCGGCAGACGCCGCCACGTCCGGCCGCGGCGCGGCCGGTTGGGCGCAGCCTGCCATGCTCCCGAGCAACGTCAACGCGCTGGCGAGTCGCGACACTCCGGCCCATGTAAAACGAGCAGGAAAGCGGGATACCGGCAATGCGGCGGCGAGGGAGCAGGGTTTCATCTTCGACAGCCAGGACGGCAGGGTAACAGTTTAGGTATATTTCCAGCACACGACAAGAACGATGGTCAGACCGATTGATGCCTGAACTTCCCGAAGTGGAAATTACCCGCCGCGGCATTGAACCCTTCATCCGGGGTGAAGCGGCCACGGGCGCAGTCGTCAGGGAACCGAGACTGCGCTGGCTGGTGCCGAGCGATCTGGCCGCCAGCATGACCGGGCAACGCGTCGAACAGGTGCTGCGCAGAGGGAAATACATACTGGTCGAATTTGGCAACGGCTGGCTGATTCTCCATCTGGGTATGTCCGGCAGCCTGCGCGTCATCGAACCTGCGCTGATGCCGGAAAAACACGATCACGTAGACCTGCAGTTCGGCCGCTACGCCCTGCGGTTGCGCGACCCGCGGCGCTTCGGCGCAGTCTTGTGGCACGAAGGGCCGCCAGATACGCATCCACTGCTCGCAAGCCTCGGCGTGGAGCCGCTCTCGGCTGACTTTTCGGGCGCCTTTCTCCATTCTGCAACGCGCTCGCGGGATATAGGCATCAAGCAGTTGCTGATGAATCACACCGTGGTGGTGGGTGTGGGGAACATATATGCCAGCGAGAGTCTGTTCCGCGCCGGTATCCACCCCCGCCTGCGGGCCAGCCGGCTGTCCCGTGAACGCTGTGCGACGCTGGTCGAAGCGGTGCGCGACACTCTTCGCGCCGCGCTCGACGCGGGCGGCAGCAGCCTGCGCGATTTTGTCCACTCGGATGGAAGCGCCGGTTACTTCCAGCAGCAGTATTTTGTCTACGACAGGGCGGACCAGCCGTGCCGCGCCTGTGGCACGGCTGTCAAAACCGTCAGGATGGGACAACGTTCGACATTCTTCTGCCCCGGGTGCCAGAAGCGCTGAGCCACGCTCCTGTCCGGTTTCGCGGCTCAGGCAGCTTTCGCGGCGATCAACCGACAGTACTTCTGCTCCAGTTGCTGCCGCGATTCCTCGACATCCGGATTGAGCGGAATGCAGTTCACCGGACAGACTTCGACGCATTGGGGCGCTGCGAAATGACCGACGCATTCGGTGCACAGGGCCGGGTCGATGACGTAAATTTCAACGCCCTGGGCGATTGCCCCGTTCGGACACACCGGCTCGCAGACATCGCAATTGATGCACTGATCGGTGATCATCAGCGCCATGCTGCGGTGTTCTCCTGGCGCACGGGGATGAATTGAAATCCCAAGATTCAGCCCCGCTCTTCAGTCCCGCTGCCGGCGGACCTTGGCGGCCATCCGCGTTTCGACCCGCGGATGAACGAACTGGCTGACATCGCCGCCCAGTACTGCTATTTCGCGGACCATGGTCGCCGAGATGAACATGTACTGCTCCGCCGGCGTGAGGAACAGCGTTTCGACCTCGGGAATCAGGTAGCGGTTCATTCCCGCCAACTGAAACTCGTACTCGAAGTCGGAAACTGCGCGCAGCCCGCGCAGGATGACGCGGGCCTGGTGTTCGCGCACCAGGTCGCGCAGCAGGCCCGAGAACCCGTGCACGCTGACGTTGGGATAAGGCGCCAAGACCTCGGTGGCAAGCGCGACGCGCTCGTCGAGTTCAAAAAAGGGCCGCTTGCCGCGGCTGTCGGCCACAGCGACCACCACCGTGTCGAACAGCGTCGATGCCCGGCGCACCAGGTCCTCATGGCCTCGCGTCAACGGGTCAAATGTTCCCGGGTACACTGCTTTGCTCATCTTGCCGCCGTCCCAAAAGGTGATAAAAAACCCGACCGGCCCGGCCGTGTTTCACCACGCGCCAGGTCGCGTCGCCATCGAAAGGCGACGCGCTTTCGAGATAGACGCGGCCATGCAATGTCAGCCGCCCGGCCAGGCGCTGCAGCGCCTGGCGCCCCAGATCCTGGCCGAATGGCGCGTCCAGAAATATCACGTCGAACACATCCGCCGAGTCCCCCCGCGCAGCGTGCCGCCGGCCGGCGCGGGTGAATTCTAGCGCATCGCCACAGACCACAAGCAGATTGGTCGCTCCGAGCCGCGCGGCGTTTTCGCGCAACGCCGCGCATGCGCCGCGGTGCTGCTCGACCATGACCACCTCGCGCGCGCCGCGCGACAGCGCCTCGAAGCCCAGTGCGCCGCTGCCGGCGAACAGATCCAGGCAGCGCTGTCCGGTGAGATCCTGGCCGAGCCAGTCGAACAGCGATTGGCGAACCCGGTCCGGCGTGGGGCGCAAGCCCGGGGCATCCGCAAAGCGCACGATCCGGCTGCGCCATTCCCCGCCGATGATGCGCAACTGGTTGGGGTTACTCCGGGGCACCGACGATCACCGTCACGAGCTTCGCCGGGTCGATGCGCCCGAAAGCCCGCCTCACGTCGGCCGCCGACACGCGTGCGACCTGAACCGGATAATCGTCCAGCCATGTGAGAGGAAGCCGGTAGAACCCGATGACTGCCAGTTGCTCGAGCAGCTTCTTATTGGAGTCGATGCGCAGCGGAAACCCTCCGGCAAGGCTTGCCCGCGCCGCCTGCATCTCGGCCTCGGTAGGTCCCTTCGCCACGAACTCTTCCAGCACTTCCCGGGCGCGCGCGATGGCCGCCCGTGATTCGGTCTTCCGGGTTTGCAGGCCGAGCAGGAATGGCCCCGGGGCACCAAGCGGCAGGAAATAGCTGTAGACGCTGTAGGCGTAACCACGCCGTTCGCGCACTTCGCGATACAGGCGCGAGACGAACCCTCCGCCACCCAGAACGTGGTTGCCTACGACCAGAGGAAAATATTCCGGATCGATGCGCGACAAGGCAGGCATACCCATGAGCACATGACTCTGCGCCGCGGGATGGGTGATGGCGAGCGACGCGCCTGTGGGAGCGGGAACCGCGGGTGAAGGCGCAGCCGCCGCGGGGCTGCGCGGCAGATCGGAACTGAGCCGTTCGGCGATGCCGGCCGCTTCTGCGCGCGAGGCATTGCCGACGATCGCGACAGTCGTCTGGCTCGCCGCGTAATGATCGCGATAGAAATGCTCCACGGCGCTACGATCGATCGCCTTGAGCGAATCCTCGGTCGCGAGGTGGCCGTAGGGATGATTCGCGTAGGCCGTGGCATAGAAACGCCGCTCCGCCAGGCCGTCGGGCCGGGTCTGGCTGTCGCGTACTGCGGCCATCAGTCTGATTTTTTCGCGTTCGACCGCCGCCTGCGGAAACGCCGGCCGCTGCAGCATCGCGGCGAACAGTTGCAGGGCTTTGTCGCGCTCGGCGGGTGATGACAGCGTGCGCAGTGTGAGCCCGGCGCGGTCCCGGTCGAAATGCCTGCCGTTCTGCGCACCTGCGTCGGCGAGCTGCGCAGAGAGTTCCGATTCCGGAATATCGGCAGTGCCGGCGGGCAGCAGCGCCAGCGTCAGTTGCGCCAGCCCGGCCCGTTCCGGCGCGTCCCGCGCACTGCCTGCGGAAAATTCGACCGAGACATCGAGTATGGGCAAGCCGGGTGATTCGATGAAGTACACCCTGGCGCCGCTTGCTGCCATCCAGTGCTGGATCTTTGGCGCCGCATGCGAAGCAGAAGCCGCCGCCACACCGATCGCAAACACGATCAGAACGACGGCACGGGTCACCAGGTTGCGTACGGGGCTGGATTGGCGTGGCGGCATGGCGACTCAGTGCCGCAATGGCGGCGGCGGCGCGCGTGGCGGACGCGCTTCAAGCGGCTGCGGATCCAGAGCAGCAACCGTGAGCCCGTCGTCCACCAGGTACTTGCTCGCGACGGCGCGAACTTGTTCGGCCGTTACCTCCCGCAGTTTTGCCAGTATGGTTTCGATGTCGCGGTGTGAAAATCCGGCATTCTCGAGTTGTCCCATTTCCATGGCCTGGGCAAATATCGAGTCGCGTTTGTAAATTTCCCTTGCTGCCAGTTGCGTCTTCACCCGTTCGAGTTCCTTTGCGGTGACACCCTCGGTCACGATACGCGCCACTGCGTCGCGAAATCCCGTTTCGAGTTCAACGCTCGCGCGACCCGGCGCTACCGTGCCGTGCAGATAAAACATCCCGGGACCGCGCGCCAGCTGCTCGTAGCCCGCGCCTGCGTCCGTGGCCACGCGGCTGTCGCGCACCAGCGCCTGGTTGAGGCGTGCCGACTCATTTCCCGACAGCACGCCGGCGAGCACTTCCAGTGCCGGAGCTTCCCAGTCGCGCTGCAGGTCCCGCAGCACCGGCACCTTGTATCCGAGTATCAGGTACGCCGCGTCTGCAGGGGCCTTTGTTACCACTCGGCGGATGCCGCGCTGCGCCGGTTCGGCCTGCGCTCGCCGCTGCGGGACAGCGCGCCGCCTGATCGGGCCGTAGTGGCGCTGCGCCAGCCGGATCACGGTCTTCGCATCGACATCGCCGACGATGATGAGGACAGCATTATCCGGCGCGTACCACTGCCGGTACCACTGCTGCGCGTCCCGGTACGTCATGGAGGCGAGATCATCCATCCATCCGATGATGGGCCAGCGGTAAGGATGCGCGGTGAACGCAGCCGCCATCATCGCCTCGAACGTAAGCGAACGCGGCCGGTCTTCGGTGCGCAGCCGGCGTTCTTCCATGACTACCTGTATTTCGCTGGCGAAATCTTTCGGCCGCAGCACCAGATTGGTCATGCGATCGGCTTCCAATTCCATTACCAGGGCAAGCGAGTCGCGCTGTACCTGCTGGAAATAAACGGTGTAGTCGCGCCCGGTGAACGCATTCTCCCGTCCGCCCACGCGGGATACGCGGCGGGAAAATTCGCCGGGCCCGAATCGGGATGTGCCCTTGAACATCATGTGCTCCAGCACATGAGCCACGCCGGTGGTGCCGCTTCGTTCATCCATGCTGCCGGCCCGGTACCACAACTGCTGCACCACACTGGGCGCGCGCCGGTCTTCCTTGACGATCACCTTCAACCCGTTGGCAAGGCGATGCTCGACGACAGTGGCCGCGGCCAACGCCGGAACGAGAGCGAGAAAGAGCAGCAGCGGCGCGAGTGAAACGGGGAACATGCGAGAGAAACTGATAAAATACTGAGCTATCTTACCTTGATGTGCGCATCGTCGAATGCTTCGTTTCTTCAAACGTGACAACAAGGACAGCGCCGGTCAGGGTAAGGTCGGTAAGGATAAAGTCGGGCAGGACAAAACCGGGCCAGTCCTGCCGAAAACGCCCGCGGAGTTGCAGCAACCCATCGCGCAGGAACCGCAACCGCTTGCCAAGCCCGGCTGGCTGGATCGCCTCCGTCAGGGACTCAAGAAAACCGGCTCGCAACTCGGCGCCATGCTGGGCGCGAGGAAAATCGACGAGGCGTTGTTCGAGGAACTCGAAACCGCCTTGCTCAGCAGTGACGCCGGCGTGACGGCGACCGCCTGGCTGCTGGCGCGGCTGCGCGAACGCGCCGGGCGAAAGAACCTCGAATCTGCGGAACAGCTCAAGGCAGAATTGCGGGATCTGCTCGTGGAACTGCTGTCTCCGCTGGAAAAGCCCTTTGTCCTTGGCGCCGAGCGCCCGACTGTCGTCATGGTGGCGGGGGTAAACGGAGCCGGAAAAACCACTTCTATCGGCAAGCTGGCGAAAAGCTTTCAGGCATCGGGGCATTCGGTCATCCTCGCCGCCGGTGACACCTTCAGGGCTGCCGCGCGTGAACAACTCGCCGAGTGGGGAGCAAGAAACAACGTTACCGTAATGTCGCAATCCGGTGCAGATCCAGCTGCGGTGATCTTCGACGCTATCCAGTCCGCCGCCGCCCGCGGGACGGATATCGTCATAGCGGACACTGCGGGCAGATTGCCGACGCAACTGCATCTCATGGAAGAGGTGGCGAAAATCAAACGCGTCATCGGCAAGGCGCGCAGCGGCGCTCCCCAGGAAGTGTGGTTGGTTATCGACGCCAATACCGGCCAGAACGCGCTCAACCAGGTCCTCGCATTCGACAAAGCGCTCCAACTGACCGGATTGATCGTGACCAAACTGGACGGCACCGCAAAAGGCGGCGTGCTGGCGGCCATCGCGCTGGCGCGATCCAGCCCGGCGCTGGCGCGATCCAGCCCGGCGCTGGCGCGATCCAGCCCGGCGCTGGCGCGATCCAGCCCGGCGCTGGCGCGATCCAGCCCGGCGCCGGCGCGATTTGATTCATCCTCTGCGCCCAACCAGGCTTCAAGCAACAGCGCCATACCGGTCTGTTTTATCGGAGTGGGTGAAGGAATTGACGACCTCCAGCCGTTCCGGGCGCGCGAATTCGTCGCGGCGCTCCTTGAATGAGCGGACGGTGAGCGCACCGATTGTCAGTTTCAGCCGCGTATCGAAGCGTTATCCGGGCGGCTTCGAAGCGCTTCATGATCTGAGCTTCAATGTCAAACCCGGGGAAATGGTTTTCCTCACCGGGCATTCGGGCGCCGGCAAGTCGACTTTGCTGAAATTGATTGCCGCCATGGAACGTGCCAGCCAGGGCATAGTGCTGGTCAACGGCCAGAACGTTTCGGCAATGCGTGACAAGGCAATCCCTTACCTGAGACGCCATCTGGGGCTGGTTTTTCAAGATCGCAAGCTGCTCTACGATCGCAGCGTATTCGATAACGTCATGCTCCCGCTCACCATAACCGGCCTGCCGTTCCGTGACGCGGCGCGGCGCGCCCGGGCGGCCTTGGACAAGGTGGGACTGCTGGACCGGGAAAAAGCGCCACCCGTCACTCTCTCCGGTGGTGAGCAGCAGCGCCTGTGCATCGCCCGCGCCATTGTCAATCGCCCGGCTATCCTGCTTGCCGACGAACCTACCGCCAGCCTGGACACCGGATATGCTCAGGCAATCATGGAGATGATTCACTCCTTCAACCAGGTCGGCGCCACGGTGCTGATAGCGACGCACGATCAGCAGTTGATGGATACCTGGCGGCCACGCGTGTTGCGCCTCGATCACGGCCGCCTGGCCGGTGAAACGATTCCCGAGCCGGCATGATTGCCTGGCTCAGACACCATCGCGTGAGCGCGGTCCATACCGCAGCACGGCTTGCGCGGAATCCTCTCGCGACGCTGATGAATGTGGCGGTGATCGGGGTGGCGCTGGCGCTGCCCTTGGGGGGGTATGCCATTCTCGCCAACCTGAAGGTGCTCGCCGGGACCATCAGTACCGACCCCGAGATCAGCATTTTTCTGGCCGCGAGCGCCGGTAAATCGCAGATCATGGAAGTTGAATCACGCTTGAGACAGGCGGCCGGGGTGAAGGCCGTCCAGTTCGTGCCGAAGGACGTTGCCTTGACCTCGCTCAGGAAGACACCGGGCATGGCCGAAGTCATCGCCACGTTGCGCGACAACCCGTTGCCGGACGCCTTTGTCGTGACGCTGGAAGTTCACGATCCTGCGCTTGCCGGACGTCTTGAAGGGGAATTCGCCCGCCTGTCCCATGTGGCTCATGTCGAAGCGGACTCGTTATGGGTGCGCCGGCTGGATACGTTGTTGCGCCTGGGTCGGACGGCGATCCTGATCCTTGGCGCGGTGTTGGGATTCGCCTTGGTTGGGGTTACATTCAATACCATCCGGCTGCAAATCCTTACCCAGCGCGACGAAATAGAAGTGAGCAAGCTCATCGGCGCGACGGACAGTTTTATTCAAAGACCCCTGTTCTACCTGGGCGCTGTTCAGGGCTTGTTGGGGGGGGGCGCCGCGCTGGCAGTGGTGTACCTGTCCATCATGGTTTTTAACCGCGATCTGGTCGGGATTGCAGCGTTGTACGCCTCGGACTTCCAGTTGCGGCCGCTGGATTTTTTTGAAAGCCTGGCTGTCCTAGTTTTTTCCGGCTTCCTTGGGTGGCTTGGGGCCTACACATCAGTGAGCAGACACTTACATGAAATCCGGCCCGACTAGTCGCGGCGTCTGCAACCGAGCCGCAACAGGAACGAATCATCCCTTTAGCACTCTAATCAAGAGAGTGCTAAAATAGGTTCAAATTGCATAGAGAGGAAGGGGACCCGTTCATACCTGCCTGCGCTTGGGCAAGAAAGGAACAGCAATGACTAATATGATGTCCTTACCCATCCCTTCAGCCGTTGGCAGCCTGGAAAGCTACATTCAGGCGGTCAACCGCTTCCCCGTCCTTACCCCGGACATGGAGATGAAACTCGCCCGTGGGCTGCGCGACCACGAAGATTTGAGCGCGGCCCAGCAACTGGTGTTATCGCACCTGCGTGTGGTGGTTTCGATAGCCCGTGGCTATATGGGATATGGGTTGCCTCAGGCCGACCTCATACAAGAGGGAAACATCGGCCTGATGAAGGCGGTCAAGCGGTTTGACCCCGAACGGGGTGTGAGACTGGTTTCATTTGCGATTCACTGGATACGCGCAGAAATGCATGAGTACATTTTGCGTAACTGGCGATTGGTCAAAATTGCCACCACCAAGGCCCAGAGAAAGCTTTTTTTCAATCTGCGCAGCATGAAACCCGGCCTGGGGTCGTTGTCGCAAACGGAGATTCAATCGATGGCGTCCAGGCTGGGTGTCAAGCCTGCCGAGGTGGTCGAAATGGAAACCCGATTGTCCGGGCAGGACATTGCGCTTGAACCCATTGATGACGATGAGGATGGTTATGCCCCCATCGCGTATTTGCGCGATGGCGCGGCCGCGCCGTTGCAACAGCTCGAAACCGCACAGAATGAAGGCCTGCGCGCTGCGGGTCTGGAGCAGGCGCTGGCACGTCTGGATGATCGCAGCCGGCGCATCATAGAAGCACGCTGGCTGCGCGAAAAGGACCCGGCCACGCTCCATGAGCTTGCTGCCGAATTCAAGGTTTCGGCGGAACGAATTCGGCAAATCGAAGCCAAGGCTCTGCAAAAAATGAAGGGCGCCCTGGCGGACGTCGTCTGATCTGGCCGAAAGCCGGACTGCGCCTCAGCCTCAGCTGCGCCGCATCGACCTTTCGGTTTGACGGATGATTTCCATGGATGGCCGCATCCTAAACGGCCCTTGTCGTGCCACCGCCCGCAAGCGGGTGGAGTTGGCACTGATCGTCTCGATCTAGTTCAATTTGCCGGTCCCGGGTGGCAGCTCGGACCGTTTCGCCGCCGGGCATGGGGGAGGTGGACTACCCGAATGGCCATTCTGCGTAGCGCTGCCAGGGCAGCGGTGCGCACTTCCTTGCGAGAAGCCGTAAGTGCAGGATGCGATCCCCTCCCGGGCGTGGGAAACGCCGGAGGACGCGCCGACCCCGAGTGCCGTCACGGCCAGCGTTTGGCAGCCGCATAGCAACACGGCCGCAGCAAGCCTGCCTGCCCGGCGTCAACTATCCTGACCACGCCGGTCAAGATAATTGTCGCTCGCCACCCTCACCGCAGCCCCCGTTTTTACGACACTGGCCTTGCTCAGATGGCCTCCATTGTCTTGTATTTGCCGGGGGCCTTCCGCGGCGCCGGCTTGAGCGTGCGGGTTTGCGCAAGTTTCAGTGTTGCAATGTCCTGTTAAGCCATGCCCAAGCGCGGGCAAAGAGTCGCCTGCTCCATCTGGCACACCGGCGCGATGGCGAGGTCACATTCGGCGAGCAAGAATGACCCATTCGAAAGCACGCTTCAGCTCCGACAATTTTCCGGCCAGCGCCGCGTCCATCCGAAGCGCCGATCGCAGCCAGTCTGTCTTTACTTCAATCACTACGGCCAAGGCCTTGCGAAGACGCGGTTTTGGCTGAACACCTATGAGGTCAATAGGAGAATTCATGAATTCGATTGTAACCATGGCGTTGGCAGCATTTCTCGTTGCGGGGACCGTCACCGCGGCCGACGTCACGCCCGATGCGATGGTGAAATCGACAGTCGAAGATGTGCTGGGCGTAATCAAGCAAAACAAGGACCGCCGTGCGTTGCGTGAGTTGGCGGAGCAGAAAGTGGTATCACATTTCGATTTCAAGGAAATGACGCGCCTCGCCGTGGGACAGGCCTGGCGCGACGCCAATCCTGCGCAGCAGCAGGCACTCGAGGATGCGTTCCGTTCTCTGCTTGTCAGCACTTATACCTCCGCACTCAGCCGGGTGGCCGGTGCTGAACGCTCGGTGGAAGTCAAACCCGTACAGCCGCAACGCGGACAGGCGGATGTCGTGGTCAAGACACTGGTCAAGGAAGCCGGCCGCCAACCTGTTGCCATTGACTACCGCATGACGAACAACGCGGGAAGCTGGAAGATTTTCGACGTGATGGTCGAAAACCTCAGTCTGGTAACCACCTATCGCAGCTCGTTCTCCGAGGAAATCGGCCGTTCCGGCATCGACGGTCTGATCAAGGCACTGAACGAAAAAAATCGTTCTCTTTCCAAGGGTTGAAAGCTTTGCGCGCCACATCTTGCCGCAGCATGGAGTCACCGGAGCATACCGAATTGAATCGCCAAAAAAGCAAGACGCTGCCGGGAAACATGCAGACGAACTTCGTCCTGATGATCCTCGTGGGCCTGAGCGGTTGCGGTGGCCAGGACCTGTCCCCCGGCAACAAAGCTGATTTCAGCGAGGCGGTTCGATCGGCGGACGCGCGCCCGGCAGCGCATCACCATGACCAGCCGGCGACTCGTGTCAACGAGGCGATGATGCCGGTGGATGAACGAAAGCTCGAGTCGCGAAACCGCATCTCCGACGTCGCCGTGACTGCAAAAGTCCGCTCCGCCCTGATTGTGGAACCCGGCCTGAAATCGCTCTCCATCGAAGTGAAATCTGCGGGAGGCGTGGTAACGCTTTCGGGCACAACGGAAACGAACGCCGCCAGCGACCAGGCGGCCCGGGTCGCTTCCGCGGTAGCGGGCGTGAAATCCGTCCGGAGCCATCTGACGGCAACCGGTTCCTGACTCCGGAACCGAAGTCCGCCTGAGACGCCGGCTCGCTGCTACTCGCCCGTTGTCCGCAATAAGGTTCGTATGTCAGTCGCGAGGTTTGCCGCGGCGCCGTGGCGCACGAACAGCCGCAGGCGTCCCTGGGGGTCGAATACGTAGCTTCCCGAGGTGTGGTCCATGGTGTAGATTCCCTGCCTCGAACCTGCCGCCTTCTGGTAAAAAATCCTGAAATCCTTAGCGGTCTTTGCCGTCGTTTCGCCGTCTCCGTAGAGGCCGATGAAATCCGGATCGAATGCGGGCACATACTGCGCAAGCAATTGGGGCGTGTCGCGCTCCGGATCGATGGTTACGAACAGGACCTGAACGCGCTTGCCGTCCGGGCCCAGCTGCTCGATGACCTGCTTCAGTTCGAGCATCGTGGTCGGGCACGCATCCGGGCACTGCGTGTAACCGAAAAACATCACCACGACCTTGCCGCGGAAATCCGCCAGCGTGCGCGTCTTGCCGGTATGGTCGGTGAGGCGAAAATCCCTGCCGTAATCCGCGCCCGTTATATCGGCATTTTTGAACGATGAGCCGGAGGGTCCGCAGCCCGCGAGGCCGATCAGCAACGCAACTGCCAGCGCCTTCAGGTCAGGGAACGTAATGGTCGAGCAGGAGCGCGGCAAACAGCGCTGCCAGATAGATGATCGAGTATCGAAAGGTTCGCTTTGCCAGAGCATCGCTGTAACCGACATATAGCCTGACCGAATAGCTCAGAAAAATACCGCCCAGAATCACCGCGCTCGTCAGATAAAGATGCCCGCTCATGCCATAGACGAAGGGCAGCACGCTGCAGGCGCCAAGAATAAGGGTATAGAGGAGCACCTGCAGCAAGGTAAATTTTCGGCCGTGGGTGACCGGAAGCATGGGCAGTCCGGATTTGGCGTACTCGTCCACCCGATACAGTGCGAGCGCCCAGAAATGCGGAGGCGTCCACGCAAATATGATGAGGAACAAGAGCAGCGCCTCCGGTGCCACCTCACCCGTCACGGCGGTCCAGCCAAGCACCGGCGGCATCGCGCCGGATGCGCCGCCGATGACAATGTTCTGCGGCGTCAGCGGCTTAAGTAACACCGTATAGACAATGGCATAGCCCACAAAGGTGCCGAGCGTCAGCCACATGGTAAGCGGGTTTACCAGGGCATGGAGTATCCACAGTCCCCCGCTGCCCAGCACCATGGAAAAAATCAGCGTCTGACCGGAACTCAGTTCTCCGCGCGGCAAGGGCCGCCCGCGGGTCCGCGCCATGCGCGCATCGATTCGTTGCTCCAACAGGCAGTTGATGGCAGCGGCTGCGCCGGCCACGAACCATATGCCGGTGGTGGCCGCGAGCAATAGCCGCGGCGGCACCATTCCCGGCGCGGCGAGAAACATGCCGATGATTGCGCAAAAAACGATGAGGGCGACTACTCGCGGCTTGGTCAGCTGGTAGAACTGCCGCAGCCGGAAGCTGGAAAAAGACGAGGCTAGCTGCACGGACATCGGGGATCGATTCAGGCCAGGGCGGGACATGTCATTTTAGCGGATTCCTTATGCTCGGACCTGCCCCGACGCGAACGGCGCTCAAGTCTTCCGGGAAGAAAACGCCTTGGCGTTTTCCCCGATATCGGGGAGTGCGAGGGGGCTTGCCCCCTCGCGTTGTGGAAGACTAGCCGTTGCGCGACAGTCGCAACAGTCGCGACAGGTCCTTCTTCATCAGGCTTGGATCCGCCTCGCGCGGAAAGCGCAGCATCAGATTGCCGAGCGGATCGATCAGAAAGACATGCTCCGAAACCTCGTCGGGCCGGCCGAACTCCCGCAATAGAGAGCCGTCCGCGGTGCGCACGAAATGCATGCCATCGTAGGAACGGATCAACAGGGTTTCGACAGGGAGCGCATCGGTGATCAGCCACATGCGCTCGATCCGGTCCCGGTCCTTCCCCTGGGTGAGCCGCACCTGGCGCATGTGCAGCAACGCTTTCTGGCACGCCCCCCGGCAATCCGCTGAACTTATCTGCAACAGGACCCATTTTCCCTTCAATTCGCCGAGGCGGAACGCCGTGCCATCCAGTCGCTTGAGCGGCGCTTCGGGCAGCGGCCGTGGCTCGATCAAGGTGCCGTAATTCAGCCGGGATGCCGGAGGCCAATAAAGGTACGCCAGGGTTGCCGCGATGAAGGGCGCCGCGGTAATCACGAATAGCGCAAACGCAATGAGCTTGCCGCGCCGGCGGCGCCGTTCGGGATCAGCGGACGGTTCCACTGCGCTTCAGATTCAGTCCCACGTAAAGCAGCGCCGTGAGCAGCGCCAGGGAATACCACTGCAGCGCGTATCCCCGGTGCTTGTCGGTGCCGGCGTCGGGGCGCTGCCAGATCCGAACAAGACCATCGGGCGCCGCCGACGTCTGCTGAATCACCACAGGCTGCAACAGCAGTCCGGTGCGCCGTGCAATGCGCGAAATAACCAGATTCTGAATCACCGGTTTCGAATCTTCGCGGGAAGAAAGCTCCAGAAACCGGCTGGAAGGCACGATCGCCATGCCTTCGATGTGCTGGCGACCGGAAGGCGTCTTGATCGCCGGGAAAACGTCACGTCGCGCCTCCCCCGCAACCCAGCCGCGATTGATCAGCACATGCATCGCCGAACCCTCTATTCGCAGCGGCGTGAGCACGTGATAACCGGCGACACCCCGATAGACCTTGTTGTCCAGGAAGAGGGTATGACGCTCCGCGAACTCTCCCCGTACCTGCACCGGGTTCAACCCGTATGCTTCCGCTGCCACTTGCTCCGCGGGCAGGGCGAGCGGCGCCCGGCGCGACCCTTCGTCGATGCGGCGGCCGAGTTCCGCTTTCTGTTCGGCCCGGCGCGTCTGCCAATTGCCCAGCGACACGGTGAGCGCAATGAACAGCAGCGCGCCCAGACTGGGCCAGAAACCCGGCTGAAACGTCCAGCGACCGATGCGCAGTTCCTTCATTACGTCGAATACGCCGGTTTGCTAGACTCGCCAAGCCTGCTTCATCACACCCGAAATCGGCGGCCACGCAATGAAAGTCGTCGTAATTCTTTTCCTGATCGTCATCCTGGGCAGCCTGGCGTCGGCCTTGTTCTATCTGGTCACGGATCGGGGCCGGTCCAAGCGGACGGTACACGCACTGGCTGTCCGGGTTGGTTTGTCGATTACCCTGTTCCTGCTGCTCATGGCCGGTCACTACTTTGGCCTCATCCCGGGCAAGATCGGTTGAGAAAAAACGCCGCACTCAGTGCGGCGTTCCCAATTCCCCTTCTGTGCAATCTCCCGATGATTCTCGGCTGCCGGGAGGGCGGGCCGCCCGGGCCGGTCGGTCGTTACAGCCAATAGACGAAGATGAACAGGCCGAGCCAAACGACGTCGACGAAGTGCCAGTACCAGGCAACCGCCTCGAACGCGAAATGATGTTCCGCCGTGAAATGGCCGGACAGGCAGCGCAAAAGAGTCACGGTGAGCATCAGCGCCCCCACAGTGACGTGGAATCCGTGAAATCCGGTGAGCATGAAGAAGGTGGACCCGTAGATGCCGGTGGTGAGCTTCAGGTTCAGTTCGGAATACGCATGGCCGTACTCGTAAATCTGGAAACCCAGGAACGTGAAGCCCAGGATGATGGTCGCGAGCAGCCACAGGTTCAGGACGCCGCGCTTGTTTTCCTTGAGACCGTAGTGCGCAATGGTCAGCGTGACGCCGGAGCTCAGCAAGAGCAGGGTGTTGAGCGCCGGGATGCCCCAGGCCGCCATCGGCGTGAACGGGTCGGTGAAACTCGGCCCCGCAGTGGGCCACTGGACGCTGAAGTCCGGCCAAAGCAGTTTCTGCTCGATACTCGCCAGATCGGGCACTGACAGCACCCGCGCGTAGTACAGCGCGCCGAAGAATGCTGCGAAAAACATGACTTCCGAGAAAATGAACCAACTCATTCCCCAGCGGAAGGAAACGTCCTCCCAGTGGCTGTACTTGCCGGTTTCCGATTCGCGTATGACATCGCCGAACCAGCGAACCATCATGAACACCAGGGTCGCGAGGCCGAGATAGACGACGAACTGACCGTAAGTTGCGCCGTTGAACCACAGCGCCGCGCCCGAGGCCATCATCAACAGCGCCCCGGAGCCGAATATCATCCAGTGCGAAGGCTGCGGTACGAAGTAATGGGTATGTGTTCCCGCCTGGCTCATCTTGTTATCTCCGAATTTTCCTTATCCCGCCCTGCTGATGACCAGTTTGACCACCAGCACCAATGCCACGATCAACAACGCCGCGCCGATGAGGCCGGCCACCACTACCTGAACCGGCTTCAGTTGCACGACATCGTTCTCGTGGGCCGCGCGTTTGCGTATGCCGAGGAAGGACCAGAAGACTGCCCTGGCCACCTGCACCAGCGTCGCTTTCTTTGCTGGTTCCGGCACATTTACCCCGGATTTCCGCGTGTTCCCGCCACTTCAAAGAAGGTATACGAAAGCGTAATCGTGCTGACCTCGGCCGGTAGTCCGCGATCAACCACGAACACCACGGGCATCTGCCGCACTTCGCCCGGCGCAAGCGTCTGCTGCTGAAAACAAAAGCATTCGATTTTCTTGAAGTATTCCGCGGCGTTGCGCGGGCCGTAGCTCGGAACGGCCTGGCCGGTGACCGGGCGGTCCAGTGTATTGCGGATTTCGTAGATCACCTGGGTCAATTCGCCCGGGTGAACGGATAGGTGCGATGCGAGCGGCCTGAATGTCCAGGGCAGCCGCTGGGTATTGGCATCGAACTCGATCGACACCGAGCGGCCGAGGTCCACCTGGGTATTGTGGGCAACGACTTCATCGGGCTTGAAGACCGCGCGGATGCCGGCGACCTCACAGATCTTCTCGTAGAACGGCGCGAGCGCAAAACCGAACGCAAACATCCCGAGAGCCACCACGACCAGCTTCCGGAAAAGCTGTTGGTTCGCCAGGTTTGTTTCAGCGTGGCTCATCGGGCCAACAGATGGTCGAAGACCGTGCCGGCGAAAAACGCGAGCGCGATGGAGGCCAGCAGCAGCGCCGTGCGCAGGTTGCCGGGGCGGCGCCCGGCGGGCGCGCTGCTCATTGAAGGCACTCGGTCGGGCCGTGCTGGCATCATTTGACCAGGGGTTGCTCGTGGAAGGTGTGGTAAGGCGCGGGCGAAGGCAGATGCGTCCACTCCAGGGTATCGGCCCCCTCCCATGGATTCTGCGGCGCTTTCTCCCCGCCCTTGATGCATTTCAGAATGACCCAGAGAAAGATCAGCTGCGACAGGCCGAATCCAAAAGCGCCGATCGACGCGATCTCGTTGAAGTCGGTGAACTGGGTGGCATAGTCCGGAATGCGGCGCGGCATGCCCGCCAGTCCGAGAAAGTGCATCGGAAAAAAGGTGATGTTGAAGAAAATCATCGACAGCCAGAAATGCCACTTGCCGAGCGGTTCGTCATACATGTGCCCGGTCCATTTCGGAATCCAGAAATAGGTGCCGGCGAAAATAGCGAACAACGAACCCGCCACCAGCACGTAATGGAAATGCGCCACAACGTAATAGGTGTCATGCACCAGCAAATCAACGGGCGCGATGGCGAGGATCAGGCCGGTAAACCCGCCCATCGTGAACACGAAAATGAATCCGACCGCGAACAGCATCGGCGTCTCGAAGGTCATCGAACCCTTCCACATGGTCGCGACCCAGTTGAACACCTTCACGCCGGTGGGAATCGCGATCAGTATCGTGGCGTACATGAAGAAAAGCTGCCCGGCGGCCGGCATGCCGACGGCGAACATGTGATGGGCCCAGACGATGAACGAGAGAATGGCGATGGACGAGGTCGCATACACCATTGACGAGTAGCCGAACAGGGGTTTGCGGGCGAACGCCGGGATCACCTGTGAAATGATGCCGAACGCCGGCAGAATCATGATGTACACCTCGGGATGCCCGAAGAACCAGAAGATGTGCTGAAACATGACCGGGTCCCCGCCGCCGGCGGCATTGAAGAACGAGGTGCCGAAGTGGCGATCCGTGAGCAGCATGGTGACCGCGCCAGCCAGTACTGGCATCACGGCGATGAGCAGGTAGGCGGTAATCAGCCAGGTCCAGACGAACAGCGGCATCTTCATCAAGGTCATGCCCGGCGCGCGCATGTTCAGGATCGTAGTGACAATGTTGATCGAGCCCATGATCGAGGAGGCGCCCATGATGTGCAGGGCGAAGATGGCCAGATCCATGCCCGGACCCATCTGCGTCGACAGCGGTGGATAAATCGTCCAGCCTGCCGCAACCGCGCCACCCGGCACAAAGAACGAAGAGACGAGCAGCATCCCGCCAACCGGCAGGAGCCAGAAGCTCCAGTTGTTCATGCGGGCGAACGCCATGTCGGGCGCCCCGATCATCATCGGAATCTGCCAGTTGGCGAAGCCCACGAAGGCCGGCATGATCGCCCCGAAGACCATGATCAGCCCGTGCATGGACGTCAGTTGATTGAAGAATTCAGGCGTCCAGATCTGCATCCCGGGGCTGAACAACTCCGCCCGGATGCCGAAAGCCAGCAGCCCGCCCACCAGGAACATGGTGAAGGAGAACCACAGGTACAGCGTGCCGATATCCTTGTGGTTGGTGGTCGTCACCCATCGCATCAGGCCATAGGGGTGCTCCGCATGGTCATCGTGGCCCTGGCCGTGATTGTCGAGAACTGCGCTCATCATGATCTCCTGATTTCAGTCTTTACTTGCGCTGGGACTTCACTTCGGCGGGCTGAATCACTTCGCCGGTCTGGTTGCCCCAGTGGTTGCGCGTGTAGGTGATGACCGCGGCGATGTCGGTGTCCGACAACTGTTTGCCGAATGCCGCCATCGCGGTGTTGGGCTTGCCATGCAGCACGATGTCGGTTTGGCCGGCTTTCGGTCCGTTGACCACCTTGGAGCCGTCCAGCGCCGGAAACGCGCCCTTCACGCCCTGCCCGTTCGCCTGATGGCAGGCAACGCAATTGCCCGCGTAGACCTTTTCCCCGCGTGCCTTCAAGTCAGCCAGATTCCAGGTCTTGCCCGGGTCATCAGCGGCCGCGGCAATTTTTTTCTGCTCGCCTGCAACCCACGCGGAGTATTTCTCCCGGGACACCACTTCCACCACGATGGGCATGAAGCCGTGGTCCTTCCCGCACAGCTCGGCACATTGCCCGCGGTAAACGCCTTCCTTGTCGGCCCTGAACCAGACGTCGCGAATGAATCCCGGGATGGCGTCCTGCTTGACGCCGAAAGCCGGCACCCACCAGGAATGGACGACGTCGTTGGCGGTGATGAGCACGCGCACCTTTCTGCCGACCGGAACCATCACATGCGCATCGGTTTCGAGCAGGTAGTGCTCGCCTTTCGTGGCGTTCCCGTAAATCTGGTCCTGGGGGGTTGACAGGTTCGCGAGAAACGAAATGCCCTCACCCTCCCCCTTGAGGTAATCGTAGCCCCACTTCCACTGATAACCGGTGGCCTTGATGGTGATTTCCGGACTCGCGGTGTCCCGCGAGCCGAGCAACGTCTTCGTTGCCGGCCAGGCCATCAGGATCAGAATGATGAAAGGGACGACGGTCCAGACAATTTCCACCGTGGTGTTTTCGTGAAACTGGGCCGCCTGGTGCCCCACCGACTTGCGGTGGGCATAGATCGACCAGAACATGAACGAGAAAACGCCGATGAAAATGGCTACACAGATCCAGAACATCAGCATGTGCAAATCGTAGATCTCTACCCCGAGCGCCGTGACCGGCATCGAAAGGTTGTATTGATAGGCGGCCTGCGCCAACCCCGGGATTCCACCCAGGGCACCGCCGATCACTGCTCCCGTCGTGTTTCGCATCATGTCCTCTTGGTTCAGTAACTCTGCAAATTTCGCTTGAGCGTCGCCGCCAGCGCGCGGCGGCGTTCGATATCGTAGTGGCGACCGATCTCCAGATTCCTGCCGCCTGCACGGAGCATCAGCCGGTAATCGGGGCCACGGCATCGCCCGGTAATCCGCAGCCATGCCCTGTCGAATTCGTACCGGCAGGTAGCTTCTGCTTCACGCACTTCGACGACAATCCTGCCACCGTGGAGGCCGATGCGTTCGTAGTCCCCGGCATGGCGTCCGTTCAGGAAAAAAGCGGCAATCAGGCCCGCTATTTCGAGTCCCGCGAATGGCAGGATCAGCCAGGCACCCAGCCACGCAAATGTCCCCGCTATCCCGACGGACGTCAACGCCATCACACCCAGCAAACACGAAAGCGCCGCAGGGGAGATCGAACAGTTGCGCTTGATTACCAGATCGAATTCGGAGTTCGGTGCGGCCGTTTGCACGCCGGTTTTTCCACTTGAATACCGTTGCCGGGCTGCCGGTAAACGCCGTCCGGGAGGACCCACAAAAACCGCGCTAAATTAGCACATTATCCCCATAGCGGCAAGAATCCATCGTCACAGAATCATCGTCACTTTTGCGGAGCGCTCCGTGGTTATGCTCGCGGTGACGGTCGCTGCTCGAACCGGATGAATTTCCGGCCGTCCGGAGCGGTGCCGGGCGCGACCTTCCATGCATGGCCGTATACGATTTCGAAGGTTGCCGATATGCGTCCGTCGCGAAATCGCCCCGAGCAATCGTCCAGCATGCGCCGCCACGCCGCGCGGCCCGTCAATCCGCGGCTTCGGTCTGCAGCGGCGTTGACCTGACCGGACCGGCGCAGGTCATCGAACAACCCTGCCATGCCGGCATAGGTCAGCGTCAACGTTTCCATGTCCATCACCGGCGCCGCGAAACCGCCGGAGAGGAGCATATCTCCCAGATCATGCATGTCGATGAACGGATGCACATGCGCGTAGCCGTCGCATTTGCGGAAGGCTTCGCGCAACTCCTTCAGCGTATCCGGCCCGTAGGTGGAGAACATCAGCAGTCCGCCGGGGGTGAGCACCCGCTGAAATTCGCGTATCGCAGCGGGCGCGTCGGCGGCCCACGCAAGCGCAAGATTGGACCAGACCAGTCCCAGGCTCGAGGCGCCGATCGGCATGCGGGAAAAATCCGCACACACCAGATGCGAAGCAGCGCTGGTGAAGCGCGCCTTGAGCCGATCGACCAGCGAACTTTTCCCGCGTGCCTCGCGCAGCAGGATGTCGGAAAAGTCCAGCCCGATCAGTTCCGCATGCGGATAGTGCCGGCGAAGCAAGGGAAACGATTGCGCCAGTCCCGTCCCGGCATCGAGAATCCGAAGCGGCTGATGGCGCAGGTACGCGAGCCGCTCGGCCATCCGGTGCTCCACTTCACGGTCAAGGACTGCGACGGAGGCAACCGTATTCGCCGCGCGCCCGAAAGCTCTTCGGGCGGCAGTTGCATCAAGCCAATCGGACTCGATCACCCTCTGGTCGTTCACGACGCGAGGGGCAGGCCCCCTCGCACACTCCGAAATCGGAGGAAAACGCCGGGGCGTTTTCTCTCTAGCACTGGGGCGCAACCAGCCGCTCGATCGCCAAGCCGGTATTCAGCAGGCGCCGATCCGATAGCGCGGAGCCGATCACCATCATGCCCACTGGTGCTTCACCGGGACGATGGCACGGGATGGACAGCGCGCAGCCGTCGAGAAAATTCACCAGGCTGGGATTGCGCAGCATCAGCAGGTTGGTCCGGGCATATAGCGCGTCATCCCGCTCCAGCGCTGTTATCGCCGGGGCCAGCATGTTCACCGTGGGGCAAAGCAGCGCGTCCAATCCCTGCATCATGCGCTCGAAGGACGCAATCAGTCTCAAACGATGCGGGCGTAGTGCGACGTAATCCGCAGCGCTCATCTGGGCCCCGCGCAGCAGCCGCGCGCGAATGCGCGGATCAAACGCCTCACCGCGCTCTTGCAGCGCTTCGCGGTGGACTTGATACGCCTCGGGTGCGGGAAAGCCGCCGCCACGGTTTATTTCGGGTAATTCCCGCAGTTCCGGAAAACTGACGTCCCGGACGGCGGCGCCTGCGGCACAGATTCGGGAGATGGCCGTTTCGAAAGCTGCGGCCACCTCCCGGTCCAGATCCTCCAGCACGAATTCGCGAAGAAGGCCGAGGCGCAACGAGCGCGGATCGGGGGATTCGTCCTGCCCCGGCTGTTCGCCGGCAATGATGGCGTCCACCACCGCACAGCAGGCGACGCTCGATGCTATTGGCCCAATCGAGTCGAGGCTCGCAGACAGGGGAAAGGTGCCCTCCAGGGGCACCCGACGGGCGGTTGGTTTGAATCCGGTAAGGCCGCACAACGCCGCAGGAATGCGCACCGACCCGCCGGTGTCGGTTCCCAGGCCGATGACCGACATGCCGTCGGCAACCGAAACCGCGGCACCGGAGGATGAGCCACCGGGAATGCGGCCCGAACCGCCATCGCACGCCCGATCCCAGGGATTGCGCGGCGTGCCGTAGTGTGGATTGAGCCCGAGCCCGGAAAAGGCGAATTCGGTCATGTTGGTGCGCCCGACGATGACCGCGCCGGCAGCGCGCAACCTGCGAATGACCACCGCATCGGCGACGGCGGGCGCGGCATCGGCGCGAATCCTCGAACCGGCCAGCGTAAGCTCGCCTGCGATATCGAACAAGTCCTTGACCGAAATCGGGACCCCCGCGAGGGGCGATGGGACGATCCGGTGGCGCCGCAGCCGATCGGCGGCTTCTGCCTGTGCCAGGGCGGAGGGCCGGTCAGTCCTGATGAAGGCGCGCGCACCCTCGCCGTTACGGTCATTGATACGGGTGAAAGCCTGTTCCGTGAGTTCGATGCCCGATACTTTCCCTTCGGCAAGCAACCGGGCTGCGCTAGCGACGGTAAGCAGTTCCATTTTCAACGGATGTCGAGTCTTTGCGATGACGTGCGCGGCAAGTTTCAGGCCGGGCACATGCCCAGCTTGTCAAGCAAGGCACGGTCGCGCGCGGCGTCGGGATTGCCGGTGGTCAGCAGTTTTTCACCGTAAAAAATCGAATTCGCGCCCGCAAGAAAACACAGCGCCTGAACCGCATCGGACATCTCTGCACGGCCCGCCGAAAGCCGGACCATGCTGCGCGGCATGGTGATGCGTGCACACGCTATGGTTCGAACGAACTCTGTCCAGTCCAGTTGCTCACCGCCATACAGCGGCGTACCTTCAACCTGCACGAGTTGATTGATGGGGACGGACTGCGGCTGCGGGTCGAAACCGGCGAGTTGCGCAATCAGGCCCGCCCGCTGCGAGCGCGACTCGCCCATGCCGACAATGCCGCCACAACAGACATTGATGCCGGCCGCCCTGACCCTGTCCAGGGTGTCGATGCGGTCCTGGTAGGCGCGGGTAGTGACGATGTCGCCGTAGAACGCCGCTGCGGTATCGAGGTTATGGTTGTAGTAGTCGAGCCCGGCCTCCTTCAGTGCCTCGGCCTGCCCGTCCTTCAGCATGCCCAAGGTGGCGCATGTCTCCAGCCCCAGCGCCTTGACTGCCCGGACCATTGCCGCGACCTGCTCGATATCCTTCTGCCTGGGGCTCCGCCAGGCCGCACCCATGCAAAACCGCGTAGCGCCGTGCTGCCGGGCGGTGCGCGCGGCCTCCAGCACCGACTGGAGCGAAAGCAAGGGTTCGCTCTGGACGCCGGTTTGATAGCGGGCGGACTGCGGACAATATTTGCAGTCCTCCGGACATCCGCCGGTTTTTATGGAAATCAAAGTGGACAACTGGACCTGGTTGGCATTGAAATGCGTGCGGTGGACGGTCTGCGCACGATACAAAAGATCGCTGAAGGGCATATCAAACAGCTTTTCAACTGTTTCGGGCGTCCACCGCTGGCACGTTGCGACGCTGCCGGCCGGACGGCCCTGGTCGATGACGGTATTCACCGGGAAAGTCCCCGGCAGGGGAACATACTGCAAGGTACGGTTACCCCGGCAGTAGCCAGCAGGGGCATGTGGATCGTTATGTGGATCATGATGGGGATCGTCAAAGGGGGCATTGCCGGTCGCTCAAGGAAGAGGGAACCGCATGATCGGCATCGGCATCCCAATTGTCAAACAGTGTCCGGCTGCATATTGAATGAACACTGAATGAACATGCGCTATTCGATTGGGCGGTTCCTGCCCGCCCAGAACTGCACCCTTTGCGCCGCGACGTCCGGCCTGGACGCCGTGTGCCCCGGGTGCGCTGCGGATCTTCCAGTGCTCGCGCCGGCTTGCCCGAGGTGCGCGATGCCCCAACACGATCGGGCGGTGTGCGGGGCCTGCCTGCGCAATCCGCCGCAGTACGACGCCACCTTCAGCGCGTTCCGCTATGACTATCCGCTCGACCGGCTGGTGCAAACCTTGAAATTCCACGGGCAACTGGCTCTGGCTCGCTTCCTGGGAGAGCGGATCGCCGTGGCGGTGGCGGGTCGGTCGGGCGCCACCGTCCCCTTGCTGATTCCGATGCCGCTTCATCCCGGCCGGCTCGCCGAGCGTGGCTTCAATCAAGCAGTTGAATTGGGGCGGCATGTCGCCCGCATCAGCGGGGGGCGGCTTGAAACAGCAGCGGCGCGCCGCATCCGGGACACGGCGTCGCAGACCACGCTGCCCGTCGACGGGAGAGAAAAAAACGTTCGCGGCGCTTTCCGCTGTGACGCGGATCTTGCGGGACGCAGCGTGGCGGTCATTGATGACGTGATGACGACCGGCGCCACGCTGAACGAGGTGGCCCGCGTCCTGAAACGGGCCGGCGCCGCACGCGTCGAGAACTGGGTCGTTGCCCGAACGGTGCTCGATGATTGACGTCGTTTTGTATCAACCCGAAATTCCACCGAACACCGGCAATATCATCCGGCTCTGCGCCAACACCGGCAGCACGCTCCATCTGGTGCGCCCGCTGGGGTTCCGGCTTGGCGAGAAAAGACTGGTGCGGGCCGGCCTCGACTATGCCGCCATGGCAAGCGTGCTCGTGCACCGCGACTGGCAGCAATGCGCCGCGCACTTCGCCGGGCGGCGGATGTTCGCCGTGACCACGCGTGGCCACGTCTGCTACGCCGCGACGCCGTTCTTGCCGGGTGACGCCCTGGTGTTCGGCCCCGAAACCCGGGGGCTGCCGCAACACCTGCTCGACGGGTTCAGCGCCGACCGGCGGCTGCGAATTCCGATGCTATCGGGCAACCGCAGCCTCAATCTCGCCAATGCGGTGTCCGTGGTGGTGTACGAAGCATGGCGCCAGCACGGCTTCGAAGGCGCCGGGACAGACAAACGACTCACACCCTGATGCAGTCCCTATTCTTCCACGCGCGGGTCGCGAGCCAGCAGCTGCTGCACCCCCGCGGCGGGCGAAACGCCCTCGAACATCACCGAGCAAACCGCCCGGGTGATGGGCATATCGACGCCAAGCCCGCGCGCCAGCCGCTCAACTTCCGTGGCGGAAGGCACGCCTTCGGCGACGTGACCCAGTTCGCGCAGGATGGTATCGAGCGCGAATCCCCGGGCAAGCATCAAACCAACGCGGCGGTTGCGCGACAGTTCACCGGTCGCAGTCAGAATCAGGTCGCCTGCTCCGGCCAGTCCCATGAATGTTTCGGGGCGGCCTTTGAGGGCCACGCCGAGCCGGGTAATCTCCGCCAGGCCGCGGGTAATGAGGGCAGCACGTGCGTTGTGGCCGAGTTCGAGCCCGTCGCAGATCCCGGTCGCGATCGCCATGACGTTCTTCACCGCCCCGGCGATTCCGACCCCGATGATGTCGGTGGTGAAATAGACGCGCAGCGTCTGCTGGTGTAGTTGGCGGGCGGTGCGTTCGGCGAACGCGCCGTCGGCACTCGCCAGGGTGAGCGCCGTAGGACGGCCCAGTGCGACTTCCAGAGCGAAGCTTGGACCCGACAGAATGGCGCTCGATACACTTTCGCCCAGTTCCTCCGTGACCACCTGATGCGGCAATAGCGCGCTGGCCGCTTCGAAGCCCTTGGACGCGCAAATAACCGGAACAAGACTGGATCCGGCTTCACCACTGATCTCCCGCAGCATCCGCAGGCTCGAGCGCAAGGCGGCCGTGGGCGTTGCAATCAGAATGAGTTCGGCGCCGGCGAGTGCTTTGCCTGGATGACTTCCGACCGTGACCGCGTCCGGCAACACGATCTGCGGCAGATAGCGGTGATTGCACCGGGACATTCGGATATCGTCAGCCTGCGCTTCGTTTCTCGCCCATAGCCGCACCGCGTGGCGTGCACAGAATGCGACGGCAAGCGCCGTACCCCATGCACCGGCCCCGAGAATGGCAATGTTCATGCGATGCGCAATGCCATGGTCGGGGAGAAGCTACAAACCCCAGAGTTGTCTGATACGGACGAATCCGCTTTGCCCGTCCCGATGCCTCACCAGGACCCAGCCCGTCGTGCCCAGTTCGGCAACTTCCAGGGCAACGCCTTTTTGCGCTTGAAAAACCAGTGGCGCGGCGTCATCGGCCTTCTGCCGGACATCGGCCTGCGTAGCGGTTACGATGACGGTGCGCTTGTCCGCCAGTGCCCTGCGCTCGACCCAGGACAGGTCGCCGGCAGGATCCCGGACCTTCATCCATCCTTCGATGCTGACTACGATTTCGACAGGGTAGTAGCGGCTGGCCACAAATACCTTCTTTGCCCACAGCGACGGAGCGTCATAGAAAATGGTGCCGTTCTCCGCAACCGAGCGGAATTCCCCCGCCGCACTCGGCAGCGCGACAATCGCGGCAACCAGCCCCAGCATTCGCGCGACGGAGAAACTCATCAGTGCGCGATTTCGATTCGCGGTCCGGCATCCGCCTGCTGTTGCGCGTTCTGCTGGTACAACGCCTCGAAATTGACCGGAGCAAGGATGACCGGGGGAAATCCGGCACGCACGGTGGTGTCTGAAATGGTTTCGCGCAGGTAAGGAAACAGAATGTTTGGACAGACCACGCCGAGGAGCGCGTTCATCTCCTCCTTCGGCATGTTTCCGATGGTGAAAATACCCGCCTGGTGGGCTTCGACCAGGAACATCGTGCTGTCGCCGGACTTTGCGGTAATTGTGGCCTGCAAGGTCAACTCGTACAGCACGTCGCCGATCTGCTGCACCGATTGATTGAGTTGAACTTCCAACTGCGGCGTTTCGCTTTTAAGGAACACCTGCGGCGCGCCGGGTACTTCGATGGAAAGGTCTTTCACGTACACCTTGTCGATATTGAACATCAATTGCGGCTGGTCGCTCATGGGCGCTCCTGGAAAGACCGTTTGGCGCCGGTCGCAGCGCCTGAGTGATGAAGGAAATCCGCCGAAACGGATCTAAGGAGACGTTTTTCGTGTGCTGTTCCCGGATGCAGCGCCCTGGCCGCCGCCGGGCGCTTCCAGCAGAGCCGCCAGTTTTCCGGCGCGATCGAGCGCGGCGAGATCGTCATAGCCGCCGACATGGGCATCGCCTATGTAGATCTGTGGCACCGTTCGACGGCCGCTCTTCCTGATCATCTCCTCGCGGCGACCGGGCTCCACATCGACCAGCACTTTGTCGATATCGGCCGCGCCCCTGGACCGGAGCAATTGCTCCGCACGCTGGCAGTACGGACACCAGTCGGTGGCGTACATCAGAACGCGGGTCATGGCTGTGAAACCGGCAGACCGGCCTGCTGCCACGCGGCCAGGCCACCGCTGAGATTCACCACGTTCTCGAATCCCTTCCGGCGCAGCGCCGAGAGCGCGTCGCCGGAGCGATTGCCATTGGCGCAGTGAACGATGATCGGCCTGGACTTGAATTTCTGCAGTTCACCCGCTCGCGCCTCGAGTTGCGAGAGCGGCATGCTGCGCGCGTGCAGGATGTGACCCTTGTCGTATTCAGCCGGTTCGCGCACGTCCAGCACCACGGCGTCCTGCTGATTGATCATCAGGGTGGCTTGCAGGGTGGATACCCAGGGGCCGCCGCTGCCGCGCTTCACGTACGGCCAGACCAGCATCGCCCCGCTGGCGAAGGCCACGGCGATCAGCCAGATGTTATCGAGGGCGAATTGCCCGAATTGAGCGACTTGCATGGGTCAGGGAAAGTTTTTCTCAAACCGGCGCGCAGAAAAATGCTTGCCGAATTGAATTTTCATGGAGACAGCCCGCTATTATAAAATTGTTTCCTACATTTCGGAATGATGAAAATGGAGCCGAAAACGTACCGGGTAGTGCTGCTGCGCCACGGCGAGTCGGTCTGGAATCGGGAGAATCGGTTTACCGGCTGGACCGACGTGGACCTGAGCGATCGCGGCCGCGAGGAAGCGGTGCAAGCCGGGCGACTGCTGAAGGAAAACGGCTTCTTGTTCGATTGCGCCTACGTCTCCGTACTGAAACGAGCCATCAAGACGTTGTGGCTTGCCCTCGAACAGATGGACCTGATGTGGATCCCCATCCAGCATTCCTGGCGGCTGAACGAGCGGCATTACGGCGCGTTGCAAGGACTCAACAAGTCGGAAACCGCAGCAAAATTCGGCGATGCGCAGGTGCACGTATGGCGCCGCAGCTACGACATTCCTCCACCGGCGCTCTCGCTTGATGATTCCCGGCACCCTGGCGCAGATCCGCGCTACGCGGGCCTCAAACCCGACCAATTGCCCCTCACCGAGTGCCTCGGGGACACCGTGGCAAGATTCACGCCGTACTGGGAACAGACGATTGCCACCGCCATTCGGAGCGGGCAGCGCGTCCTCATCGCGGCACATGGAAACAGCCTGAGGGCGCTGGTAAAGTATCTCGACCGGTTGAGCGATGCAGACATTGTCGGGGTGAACATACCCACCGCCGCGCCGCTGGTGTACGAACTGGATCAATCTTTGCGGCCCATTCAGCATTATTACCTGGGCGATCAGGCGGCAATTGAGAGCGCGGCGCAGGCCGTCGCCAACCAGGGCAAGGCAGGCGGTTGAACCCCCGGCTCGGGCAGCCCATGATCCGGCTGCTCTTTTATCTGCTGCTGGGTTTCCAGGGCGTCGTTTGCCACGCCCAGCCTGTGGATAACGCGCGGCTCGAGGCGCTGCGCGCACGCATAGAGCGCCTCAAAAACGACATCACTCAGGCAGAGGAGTCGCGCAATGAAGCTCGCGACCAGTTGCGCGAATCGGAGGAAAAAATCTCCGACGCGAGCCGCCTGCTGCGAGAGTTGTCGCGGCAACGTGAGGCGGCTCGCAAGGAGCTCGATACGCTGGCCGCACAGCGACGCGCCATCGAATCGGACATCAGCGGACGCCAGGATCAGTTATCCCGCCTCATCACAGTCCGCTATCTGACCGGGGAAACCGGGACCGTGCGCCTGCTGCTGTCCGGCGAGCATCCCGCACGGGCGGCGCGTGAACTTCACTACTACGGCTACATGTCCCGCGCCCAGGCAGAGTTCATCCGCGTCCTGCGCAGCGGATTGGCAAACTTGCGGGTGCTGGAAGAACTCAGCCGGGGCAAAGCGGCCGAGCTGTCCGGGATCGAAGGCGCGCACCGCCGGGAGCGGGAGGGGCTGGTACGGCAGCAGGCCGAACGCCGTCAGGTGCTGGGACGGGTGTCGGAGCGCCTGCGCACGCAGCGTCGCGAAGTGAGAAGCCTGGAGCGGGACGAATCACGCCTGTCCCGGCTGGTGGAAGAACTCGCGCGGGCGCTGGCAGACACGCTCGCCGAAGGTAAGCCCGCCAAAAGCAAGCCCGGCGGGCGGCGAATCGAGTTGCTGCCCGAAGCGGCGGACCGCGAATCGGCCTTTGCCCGGCTGAAAGGCAAACTGCGACTACCGGTCAAAGGGGAACTGATTCACCGGTTTGGCGGTCCACGTACTGAGGGCGGACCGCCGTGGAAGGGTCTTTTCATCCGTGCGGCCTCCGGACAGGAGGTCAAGGCGGTCGCTTCAGGGCAAGTCGTGTTTGCTGACTGGATGCGCGGATTCGGCAACCTGCTGATCATCGATCACGGGCAGGGCTATCTCACAATCTATGGCAACAACGAATCCGTATTGAAGGGATTGGGGGATGCCGTGCGCGTCGGCGACGTTGTGGCGACCGTCGGGGCGAGCGGCGGTAACCCGGAATCCGGTCTATACTTCGAGATGAGACACGAAGGCAAGGTCTTCGATCCGCTGAAATGGGCAGCGCTCAAATAAAGCTTACGCGCCGCCGGCACGCATGAGGTCACGGAGCATTTAATGGCAACCAAAGTCAAACACATCAGCCTGGTGCTGGTCGGCATTCTTGCCGGCGTGCTGCTCAGCCTCAATTTTTCGGCCGTCGCGCAACGCGAGGCGGGACGATATCCCCTTCCCGTGGATGAGCTTCGCGCATTTGCCGAAGTGTTCGGGGCGATCAAGGGCGGCTATGTCGAGCCGGTTGAGGACAAAAAACTCATCACCGAGGCCATCAACGGCATGCTCTCCGGACTCGACCCGCATTCGGCGTATCTCGATCAGGACGCGTTCAAGGAATTGCAGGTTGGCACCCAGGGCGAGTTTGGCGGACTGGGCATCGAGGTCGGCATGGAAGACGGCTTCGTCAAGGTAGTGTCGCCGATCGAGGATACCCCGGCGTTTCGCGCCGGGCTCAAACCCGGCGACCTGATCGTCAAACTCGACGACACCCCTGTCAAGGGCATGAGCCTCAATGACGCGGTCAAGCGGATGCGCGGCAAGCCACGCACCAGCATTCGCCTGACCATTGTCCGGAAAGGCGACCAGAAGCCCTTCGAGGTCACCTTGACTCGCGAGGTGATCCGGGTCCAGAGCGTTAAATCGAAAATGATCGAACCGGGGTATGCGTGGGTGCGCATTTCGCAGTTCCAGGAGCACACCGGCGAAAACCTGGTAAAGCACCTCGGAAATCTCTACAAGGAGGGCCCGCTCAAGGGTTTGGTGCTTGACCTTCGCAACGACCCGGGCGGGCTGCTCAATGGCGCGGTCGGCATTTCCGCGGCTTTCCTGCCGCCGAAGGTCCTGGTGGTCTCGACGGATGGACGTACCGAAGATGCGAAACGCAAATTCGTCGCGAGCCCGGATGATTACATGCGCGGCAGCCGCGAGGACTACCTGAAGAACCTGCCGGCGGGCGCGAAAACGGTGCCAATGGTGGTGCTGGTGAATGCCGGTTCCGCCTCGGCCTCGGAAATCGTGGCTGGCGCGTTGCAGGATCACAAGCGCGCGGTGGTAATGGGGACGCAGACCTTCGGCAAGGGTTCGGTCCAGACCATCCTCCCGTTGGGGAACAATACCGCCATCAAGCTGACGACTGCGCGCTACTACACCCCGAGCGGGCGTTCCATCCAGGCGAAGGGTATCGTGCCCGACATCGAGGTCGAGGATCCGAGCGCGACCGGTCAGCGCGTGCGCGAATCCGATCTTGACAAGCACCTGCGCAACAGCCAGGAAAAGGAAAAGGCGGCCGCCATCGAACGCCAGCAGCCGCAGGCGGCTCCCAAGCCGAGCGGTGCCGATGCCAAGCCGCTGCCGCCGCTGGAGTTCGCGTCTGACCAGGACTTCCAGTACAAACAAGCCCTTAATCATCTAAAAGGTCTGCCGGTCGCGAAAGTTCAGCAGACGGCGCAAACCCCCGCACCGGATTCCACGCCCCGGAAAAACTGAGCGACAGGGCGTCTGGCCTGGAATCGGCCGGCACCCGCTTCTGCCGTATTGATGAAGCGTTGATCGGCCGGCACGGTTCGGCCGGCCAGTGTCATCGAGCGGCCCATCCCTGTGAATGACCAGCAACTCCTCCGTTACTCGCGCCACCTGCTCCTCACCGAGTTCGGTGTGGACGCGCAGGAGACACTGCTCGGCTCCCACGCGCTGATCGTTGGCGCCGGAGGTCTGGGGTCGCCTGCCGCGATGTATCTTGCATCTGCGGGCGTCGGCACCGTGTCGCTGGCAGACGGCGACACGGTGGACCTGACCAACCTGCAGCGTCAGATTCTGCACAGCACCGACACCATAGGGCAAGCCAAGGTCGTCTCAGGCCGTCGCGCGCTGGCGCGCATCAATCCGGACGTTCGCGTCCTGCCGCTGGAAAAGCGCCTCGAAGGCGAAGCGCTGGAAGGCGCTGTGGCGGCTGCGGACGTCGTGCTCGATTGCTCCGACAATTTCGCCACGCGCCACGCCCTCAACCGCGCCTGCGCCCGCCATGCGAAGCCGCTCGTATCGGGGGCGGCGGTGCGCTTCGACGGACAGTTGGCGGTATTCGACCTGCGCTCTGCGCTCAGTCCGTGTTATGCCTGCCTGTTTCCGGAAGACGCCGAACACGAGGAAGTGCGCTGCGCCGTCATGGGGGTTTTTGCGCCCCTTACCGGAATCGTGGGAACCATGCAGGCAGGAGAGGCGCTCAAGGTGCTGACCGGCGTCGGCGACACCTTGACAGGACGGCTGCTGATTCTGGATGCGCTGGCCATGAACATCCGCACCATCCGGCTAGCGCGCGATGCGGATTGCCCGGTATGCCGGCACCGACCGGAGAGTTCGAAAGATTAGTTCCAGTCCTAAACCAGCAGCGGCCATTGCTTTTCAAAAATCTCCATCGGCCGGCGCTTGAACCCGCTTTTTGCAAACTGGTGCCACCGGCCGGTGACATAGGCCAGAACCAGGTTGGCATGGGCGCCGGGGTCGGGCTCATCGTTGCCTTGGGTGGCGGCCACGCGCAGGCACTGCTTGAGCGTCGCCTCCAGCCGATCGTGAAGCTGATTGATCCGAACCTGCAACCGCTCATGTTCGTTCACCAGCGCATCACCGATCAGAACCCGGGTCATGCCCGGATTCTTTTCCGCAAAACCGAGCAGCATCGCCACAATGGAGTGCAGTTGCTTGATACCGCTATCTTCCTCAGCGATGATTTTATTGGCAAGGCTGAACAGGCTCTGTTCGATGAATTCGATGAGGCCTTCGAACATCTGCGCCTTGCTGGCAAAGTGCCGGTATAGCGCGGCCTCGGAGACGTCCAGTTTCTTCGCCAGCGCCGCGGTTGTGATCTTTTCCCCTTTCGGGTCCTGCAGCATGCCAGCCAACACTTCGAGAATCTGGCGCTTCCGCTCGCCTGGTTTCCATGTCGCCATGATGCCCTCACTTCACCGTCGACTTGCGGATTATCGCCTATTGCATTGATCTACGTGAGTGCTTGCTACCAAAATATGGAGCAGTAGGCAAGCCCTGCGAGTCCGAGTACCGGCGCAACCTGAGCGATGCGAGCCACCCGGTCTGTCTCGAGCCGGTGCGCTGTCAAGGTCGAATATCCAGTGGGAAGCATGTCGCCGCTGCTTATCTATAATTGCCCGCATGCAACTCACGCCGAACTTTTCGCTCGAGACGCTCACCTACTCGGAAACCGCCGTCCGGCGCGGCCTCGACAACTTGCCCGGGGGCGAGGTGATCGTCAACCTGCAACGGCTCGCAGAAGGGTTGGAGGCGGTGCAATCGGTGCTCGGCCATCCCATCCGGATTTCCAGCGGCTATCGCTGCCCGAAATTGAACGCGGCGGTCGGCGGCGCGAGGACGTCGCAGCACCTGCAGGGTCTGGCGGCTGACATCGTCTGCCCGCAGTTCGGCTCGCCTGTTGATATCGCGCGTGCAATCATCGCCTCCGACATCGTGTTCGACCAGTGCATCAACGAGTGGGGTCGCTGGGTTCATGTCTCATTCAGCGCCGCGCCGCGGGGGCGGGTGCTGAGCATCTATGACTCGAAGAATGGCTACCTGGAAGGCCTGTGGGATGGCGAAGGGAGCCGGGTCGCCTGATTCAGGAACGGCCCCCCCGGATGACCTACTATTTGCTGCGAATGAGGGTGCCCACGCCCTCGTCCGTGAGGATTTCGAGCAGCAGCGCGTGTTCGACTCTGCCATCGATGATGTGCACGCTCCTGACGCCGCTTTTCGCCGCTTCGAGCGCCGAGGATATCTTCGGCAGCATGCCGCCCGAGAGCGTGCCCTCGGCGACCAGTTCATCGATTTTCCGTGGCGTCAGTCCCGTCAGCAGCTTGCCGTTCCTGTCGAGGACGCCGGGGGTATTTGTCAGTACCACCAGTTTTTCAGCCCGCAGCACCTCCGCCAGTTTCCCGGCGACCAGATCGGCATTGATGTTGAACGACTCGCCGTCCTCTCCCACGCCGATGGGCGCCACCACCGGGATGAAGCCGCTCGATTCCAGGGCCAATATGACAGCCGGGTCGATGGACGATATTTCGCCGACCTGCCCGATATCGATCGTCCCGCCGCCGTTGCCAGCGTCCGGCAGCAGCATCTTGCTGGCGCGGATAAACCCGCCATCCTGTCCGGTCAGGCCGACTGCCTTGCCGCCGGCCTGATTGATCAGGGTCACGACTTCCTTGTTGACGTGACCGCCCAGCACCATTTCGACGACGTCCATGGTTTCGGCATCGGTTACCCGCATGCCCTGGATGAATTCGCCTTTTTTCCCGATCCGCTTCAGCAGATCGTCGATCTGCGGGCCGCCCCCGTGGACTACCACCGGGTTCATGCCGACAAGCTTCAGGAGCACCACATCGTGGGCGAAGCTCCGCCGCAGCTTCAGGTCGGTCATGGCATTGCCGCCGTACTTGATGACGATGGTTCTGCCGTGAAAACGCTTGATATAAGGCAGCGCCTCGGCCAGCACCCGGGCCTTCATGTTGACTGCAGGCTTCGATTCGGACATCGGCTTGGCGGAATGAATGTTGAAAAGCGAGGGCGGATTTTAACCCGCGACCGCATCATTCCGGCAGGAATCGACCTGCGTTAAAAGGACGGCGGGCATCGCCCGCCGTCCTTTTTCCCAGTGCGCCAGACTCGCGCACCCTGGCCCGTGTGTTCCCGGTAAGACAGCCTTAATTGATGGTGATCTGTCGCCTGTCGGCCGCCGCCTTTTTCGGCAACACCAGTTCAAGGATGCCGTCTGCGTATTTCGCGCTCGCCTTGCTTTGATCGACTTCCTGGCCGAGCCGGAAAACGCGCTGGATCTTGCCGAAGTAACGCTCACTATGCAGCACCCGCTCTGCGTCCTTCGCATCGCGTTCCTGCCGGATCTGCGCCGCTATCGACACCTGGTCACCTTCGATGGTGAGCTGGATGTCTTCCTTCTTGGCCCCGGGCAATTCGGCCAGAATCTTGTACGCTCCGTCTTGCTCCGCGACCTCGATTCTGATCCTGCGCACCGGCTCGGATGACTCGAACGCCATGGGCCTGACGAAGAAACCTTTGAACAGGTCCTCAACCAGATCACCGTAGGGATCCTGACGCGTAATGTTTGGCATGATGTCTCCTGATCTGTAGTTTCGGGCATTCGCCCGTGTGCTAGTAAAATGGGGGGACGGGTGTCAAAATCAAGCGATTTGCGCCGGGATCGTTGCAATTTACAGGCGAGCAATGGGCTTGAACTATGCAGCATGCGCCCTCAAATTGGCGCGCTTGAGGTTGGCCGGGTTGCCGTGCCCGGGGCGGGACAATCCGTCAGATTTCCCGCCACTCAACTATTCCGGCACCGGCCCATGACCTCCCGCGATACTCCACCGGCGGCGCTTGATCTGGAGCAGTACCGGCCGCAGCTGGTGCGCTTCGCGATGGTGCAACTGCGGGACCCTAGCGCGGCGGAGGATGTGGCCCAGGACGCACTGCTGGCGGCGTTGCAGGGCGCCGACCGGTTTGCAGGTCAGTCTTCGGTCAAGACTTGGCTGATCGGCATCCTCAAGCACAAGATCATCGACCATATCCGTCGCCGCTCCCGCGAGCAGCCGCTGGAGATGTCAGCCGATGAAACGGGTACGGAAGATGTCGACGCATTCTTCGAGGACAACGGACATTTTCTCGATCCGCCCCGTGATTGGCATAACCCTGATGCGGCACTGGAGCAGCGCCGTTTTTTCGAAGCGCTGGAGCGTTGTCTGCAGGCCCTCCCCAAGGTCACCGCGCGCGTGTTCGTGATGCGCGAGGTGATGGGGGTGGATACCGCCGAAATCTGTAAGGAATTGACGATCTCGCCGTCCAATTGCTGGGTGATGCTGTATCGGGCCCGGATGAACCTTCGCGCCTGCCTCGAGAAAAACTGGTTCGCTCCGTCCGGCTGACTTGGTCAATGCTTAATCTTTCCTGCAAACAGGCAAGCAGACTATTGTCCGACCGGCAGGACCGGGAACTGGACCGGGGCGAGCGGTTCGCACTGAGGATGCACCTGTTCATCTGCAAGGCGTGCACCAATTTCGACCGGCAAATCGGCTTCCTGCGGCGTGCCTTCAAGTCTTGGCCCGGGCCGGATGACGACCCGGCAAAGCGCTGATCCGGCCGCGACTTTAGCGCTGCTCGCGCCGGATCCGCCGGGCTACAGCACGTAGCGCGCCAGGTCCTCGCTTTTTGCCAGTTCGGCCAGGCGGCCATCGACGTATGCGGCGTCGATGAAAATCATTCCGCTGTTGTGCCTGCCCGCGTCGAACGAGATCTCTTCGAGCAGTTTCTCCATGACCGTATAGAGCCGGCGCGCGCCGATGTTTTCGGTTTTTTCGTTGACCGAAAAAGCGATCTCCGCGAGGCGGCGGATGCCTTCGTCCGAAAACTTGATTTCGACCCCTTCGGTTTCCAGCAGCGCCTGGTACTGGCGCGTCAGGCAGGCGTCGGTATTGGTCAGTATCTGCTCGAAATCGGAAACCGACAGCGAATCCAGTTCCACCCTGATCGGGAAGCGTCCCTGCAGTTCGGGAATCAGGTCGGACGGTTTGGCGAAGTGGAACGCTCCGCTGGCGATGAACAGGATGTGATCGGTCCGCACCATGCCATACTTGGTAGTCACCGTGGTGCCTTCGACCAGCGGCAGCAGGTCGCGCTGCACCCCCTGCCGCGAAACATCCGCACCGGCCATCTCGCTGCGGCTGGCGATCTTGTCGACCTCATCCAGAAAAACGATGCCGTTCTGCTCGACGTTCGCCAGGGCGCGCGTCTTGAGGTCATCGTCGCTGATGAGCCGCGCCGCTTCCTCTTCGGTGAGCAGTTTCAGCGCCTCGCGGATTTTCAGCTTGCGCAGTTTCTTTCTTCCTCCCGAAAGATTCTGGAACATGCCCTGGATCTGCTGCGTCAATTCTTCCATTCCCGGCGGCGCAAGGATTTCCATCTGGCCCTGCGGGGCGGACACCTCGAGTTCCATGTCGCGCTCATCGAGCTCGCCTTCACGCAATTTTTTACGGAATTTCTGGCGGGTGGCGGAATCCTCGCCGCGCTCCGACCCGGAACCGAATCCGGCGTCCCGCGGCGGCGGAAGCAGCACGTCGAGGATGCGTTCCTCCGCCGCGTCGGCCGCGCGCTGGTTCACTTTCTTCATCGCGGCTTCGCGCGTTTCCTTGATGCTGATCTCGGCCAGGTCGCGGATGATGGTGTCGACGTCCCGGCCGACATAGCCGACCTCGGTGAATTTGGTCGCCTCCACCTTGATGAACGGCGCGTCGGCGAGGCGCGCCAGGCGGCGGGCAATCTCGGTTTTCCCCACGCCGGTCGGACCGATCATCAGAATGTTCTTGGGCGTGATCTCCTGGCGCAGGGGCTCGGCGACCTGCTGCCGCCGCCACCGATTGCGCAGCGCGATGGCAACCGCGCGTTTGGCTTTCTGCTGACCGATGATGTGTTTGTCCAGCTCATGGACGATTTCCTGCGGTGTCATATGGGACTTCATCTGGTCATGTTCCGTGATCAATGGCGGATGCCAAAGAAAGAGGCCCTGCAAACGGCGGCGCAGCTCACGCGGTCTGCCGCCTCAATCCCTGCCGAGCACCTCTACCACCACGTTTCGGTTGGTGTAAATGCACAGATCGCCGGCGATCTCCAGTGACTTGCGCACGATCTGCTCCGGGCCGAGCGAGGTGTTTTCCAGCAGCGCCCGAGCAGCGGATTGCGCGTACGCGCCGCCCGAACCGATCGCCAGCAGCCCGTGTTCCGGCTCGAGTACGTCGCCCATACCGGTGATGATGAGCGATACCTCCCGGTCGGCGACTGCCAGCATGGCCTCGAGGCGACGCAAGATGCGATCGGTGCGCCAATCCTTGGCGAGTTCAACCGCCGAGCGCAGCAGATTGCCCTGGTGTTTCTCGAGTTTTGCCTCGAACCGCTCGAATAGCGTAAACGCATCCGCCGTGCCGCCCGCAAACCCGGCAAGAATGCGTTCCTGATAGAGCCGCCTGACCTTGCGCGCGCTCGACTTGATGACGATGTTTCCCAGGGTTACCTGCCCGTCGCCGCCCAATGCCACGACACCGTCCCGCCGCGCCGACAAAATGGTAGTGCCGCGAAATTGCTCCATGTGGTTCCGGTTATGACAGGGTCGCCGAAGGACTGAAGTGCAAAGTCATGCGGTGCGCTCAGACTACTAAGTTGAGACGAATCTGCCTCAATTCAAGAGGCATTCGCGCTGCTACGCAACCCCCGCGAGGTCCCGGTCCGGTTGAATCCCCGATGCATGATCGCCGCGCACCCCGGCTCGCAAACCACGTTTTTCCAGTGGCGGGAAGGGCGGCCAATGCGACTGTGAGCATCGCTGAGCGGAAAGTGAACGGGTCTGGGAGCGCTGGTCAACTCCCCCGGGTGGCCGGGGGTACGTTGCTCGCCGGCTCGACGCCGCATCCGGCGCAACTGTTCAATCGCCGTAAAGCTTCTGTTTCAACTCGCGACGAGCCTGCGCCTCGATCGTAAGGGTCGCGGTCGGCCGCGCCAGCAGCCGGAGGATGCCAATCGCTTCGCCGGTCTCCTCGCAATAACCATAGCTGCCATCGGCAATGCGGCTCAATGCCTGCTCGATTTTCTTGAGCAATTTCCTCTCGCGGTCACGCGCCCGCAGTTCCAGTGCGTGTTCTTCCTCGATAGTGGCCTGATCGGCGGGATCGGACTCCATTTCGTGCTCGCGCAGATGTTCCGACGTATTGCCGGCGTTCTCCAGCAGTTCGCGCTGCATACCCAGCAAACGCTCGCGGAAAAAATCCAGCTGCTCCGGACTCATGTACTGCGATGCCGGCGCACGCTTCAGTTCGGCCTCCGACAGTCCATTCTTCTTCTTCTCGTTCTTATGGCCGGTCTTGGCGGCCTGGTCCACCTTCACTGCGTTTCCACCAGACATTGTTCCAGCCCCTTGATAAACAGTTCCTGCGGCAGATTACGCCCGATAAACACCATGGTACTGGAGCGCTCCTCATCTTTGCCCCAAGGGCGCCCGATGTCGCCGCCCATCAGCATGTGCACTCCCTGGAAGACCACCCGGTGGGGATTATCCCGGAGATACAACACTCCTTTGTAACGCAGCATGTCCTGTCCGTGTACTTGTATCAGGCCGGATAGAAACTCTTCGAGCTTCACGCCATCGAACGGACGATCCGCGCGGAACACGAACGATCTCACATGCTCATCGTGGTCATGATGATCCTCTTCGAGAAACCCCGGGTCAATCTCCAGCACCGCATTGAGGTTAAAACCCCGTATATCAAGGATTTCCTCGATCGGCGCGTTACCGAAATGGACTTTGCGGATGGGCGCACGCGGATTCATCCGGGACAGCCGTTGCCGCAGTTTTTCCTGATCCTCGTCACTGACCAGGTCGGTTTTTGACAGCAGGATGCGATCGGCGAAACCGACCTGTTCCTGTGCCTCCCGAAATTCATCCAGCTGCATGGGCGCATGCTTGGCGTCCACCAGGGTGAGAACGCTGTCCAGCAGATAGTAGTTGCCGATCTCTTCGTCCATGAAAAACGTCTGCGCCACCGGTCCCGGATCGGCCATACCTGTGGTTTCGATCACCACCCGGTCGAACTTGAGCTGGCCGGAGTCGCGCTTGGACCTCAGTTCGCCCAGAATGCGGACCAGATCACCCCGCACGGTGCAGCAAATGCAGCCGTTGTTCATCTCGACGATCTGCTCGTTGGCGTCGTTCACCAGGATTTCGTTGTCGACCCCGGCCTCCCCGAATTCGTTCTCGATTACGGCGATACGATGCCCGTGCTGTTCCTTGAGAACGCGATTGAGCAGCGTTGTTTTTCCGCTACCGAGGAAGCCGGTGAGAATGGTGACCGGCACCATGGGTTCCTGTTGCGACATGTTGTCTCCTGACCATCCAGGGGCGGATCGGATGGGGCGCAGAGTGTACCGGCCATGACCGGCTACCGCAACCGGTTCCGATGCGCCTTCCGGACCACCTGCCGGCCCCGTTAATGCAAGGGCTGTAACGTTCCTGGGCTGTTCTCGGCTTGGGCGGACCAAGCCGGAACGGCAAAAAGGACCGTCCGAGGTCCGATCGCCGCGGTTGGTCGGATTCCCTCGCGCACGCTAGTCCACCCTCAACAACAGACCCTTCAGGTACTCACCTTCGGGAAATTCCAGCCGCACCGGGTGATCGGCCGGCGCCGCGAAACGCCCGGCCACCGTCGCCGTCACCCCGGCATCGGCCGCTGCCCCGGCGACAATTTTCCCGAACAACTCCGCTGACACACCGCTCGAACAGGAGAACGTGGCCAGCGCCCCGCCAGGCCGCAGCAGCTTGAGCGCACTCAGGTTGATATCCTTGTAAGCGCGCGAAGCGCGTTCTGCGTCCCTGGACGTCGGCGCAAACTTCGGGGGATCGAGAATGATCAGATCGAATTGCCGCGACTCGTCGCGCAACCGGCGCAGGTAACGGAATACGTCTGCGTCAACCCACTCCGCGTTTTTGCGAGCGAAACCGTTCAGTGCCGCATTTGCCCTGGCCAGTTCCAGGGCCGGCGCGGAACTGTCCACCGAGGTGACGCGACTCGCACCGCCGGCCAGCGCCGAAAGGCTGAATCCGCCCGAGTAGCAAAAACAATTGAGCACATCGCAGTCGCGTGCCAGCGAGCCGACACGGCGGCGATTGTCGCGTTGATCAAGGTAGAAGCCGGTCTTGTGCCCACCTGCAATATCGACCGCGTAACGCAATCCATGCTCTTCGATCCGCACCCTGCCTTCTGGTCGGGATCCGCGCAGGACGCCTCTCCGGGTGGGCAATCCTTCGAGCTTACGCACGTCGGCGTCGGATCGCTCGTAAATCGAACGCCACTCGCCCAACTCCTCTAGCAGCGTTACCCACGTATCGCGCCAGCGTTCGGCGCCTGCCGAAAGAATCTGCACGACCAGAGTGTCACCGTAACGATCGACGATGAGCCCGGGCAACCGGTCACCCTCGCCGTTGACCAGGCGCCAGGAATTCGAATCGCCGCTCGGCTGAATCGAAGCGCGCGCGGCGAAAGCGGCGGCAAGTCTTTCACGGAACAGCGCCGGTCCCGGCTGTGCCTCCGGGTCAAAGCCCCAGATACGACCGCGAATCTGCGAATGCGGGCTGTAGGCGGCCCAGGCGAGAAATCTGCCATCCGCTGAGCACACCTGGACGGTATCGCCAACACCCGGGCTTCCCCGTACCGCGTCGATTGCTCCGGAGAATACCCAGGGGTGATGGCGCAACAGCGAACGCTCACGGCCCGCCTTCAGGATGAGCTTGTCGCTCATGGCAGCCTGTGGGCGTGCTCCAGCGCCGCCACGATGGACGGATCAGTGACGATATGCGCCTCGACCGGGCCGGACGCTACGCTCCAGGACTGTGACGACTGGGAATTTGCGGGTGCCGCACCGCTGCCGAGGCCTGCGAACCAGGCAACAAGATCGCCTCGAATGCCTTCGCCCACATCGGCCGCAAACACGTAGCCATCGTGCAGCACGCCGCCGTCCATGCGCCTGCCGCGCAGCGAGGGGACGTAGAGTGCCGTCCCGGTTGCTATGTACCCCGGATCGGTGGCCAGGGTGCGGCCCGGGACCAGCCGCAGACCATGAACGCCCAAACCGAATCTGGCATGGCTGCGGGCGAACCGCGCGCGTCCCAGCGCATCGGCCGAAACCGGATGCCGGCGCGCATAGCGGCTGAACACGCGCTTGCAGTTGGCCTGTCGCTCCCGTCCCGCGCCGACGACGGAACAGGGGGGCACCGGCATTTTGATTGCGCATTTGTTGATCGGGGAAGAATCCCTGGCTTACAAAGCTTTCGAGGAATGGCTCAAAGAAGCGATCCGCCAGGCCGCCGAAAAAGTTCGCGGCTTCTATGGTCTGGAAGGAATCTTACTGGATCTTCAGGAATTATCAGGATGGAACTTAGCGCATTTTGTGACACTCGTCACCCAGCATGCGGCCAAGCTGAAGCCCGGCGAGAAAAAGTTAATCCGGTATGGCGGTTTTTATGCTGTGTTGTCCCAACGAATCGAAGAGAATTGGGGCAAAATCGAATTTAAACTCCCGGTGACGGTTTATACCCAAGCGCTCGCGCAATTCGATCTTTTCATTAAAAAAAGAACCACCGCTCTGCCGCAAAGACCCTTGGTGCTTTGGCTGCGGGATTTAGGGCAGCAGCCGGTCTTTCGCTTTGGCGATCCGGAGCAAACACCGCGTTTGCGCAAGCTTTTGGAAAAGTGGAGCCAGCTGGACGACGCTCAGCAGGGAACGGTTTATTACCAGCAAGGCGATAAAATCGTCGATTTAGCGGCGCAGTTCGGGTTCCGGTTATAACGTCCCACCTGGGAACAGGCTTAAGACTTGCTCCTTAGGACCCTTCGGAGACGTGATCAACCCCTAGGCCATTTCAGCCGATATATCCCAGTACGGCAAATAGTTAGAACCCTTCTGCTTATAAGGATTTGTGGCAATTTAAATGCGTCTATTTTCAAAAAAAATAGGATGGCTGCTGCTGATGGCGGCCCTGCCGGCTTATGCAAACCCGGCCGAAGAACCACCTGGCAAAATCTACCGTGTGATGCGCAGCCAGATTTTTGGCGGCGAAATTGCCGATATCGAAGATAAATTGGCCCATATGAATCTTTTCGAATCGGATGATCTTCCGGCTGAAGAGTGGCGGCTGACGCTTGCCGAATGTACCCAGCTTGTCCTGCAGCAAAATATCAACATCAAGATTTCCTCTCTGGATTTGGACACTACCCGGCGCGACATTGATAAAAAGAAAGCGGTCTTTGATCCCACGACAACGTTCGAATATGAATATGCCCATGAGCGCACGCCGGTCGACGCCGGGACGGCGGGGGCCAGAACCGATGTCATGACCAACAGCCTTGCGGTTGAGAAAAAATTTTTTACCGGGGGTACGGTGACACTCGAAGGCACGGACGCACGCAGCGACCCCAGCGAAAGCCATCGATACACTTCGGATTTCAGCGTCAGCATTTCCCAACCCCTTCTTAAAAATTTTATGACCGACCGTAAGCGGCTAAAAATCTCGATCGTGAATTATAAAATCGGTATCGAAACTTTAAGAGATCAAATTATCGATCGTATTGCAGAAGCCCAAACCGTCTATTGGGAAATTGTCAATGCGCAAGAAGTGGTCGAAGCCCGCAAGAACGCCCACCGGCAGGCGCTGCAAATCCTGCATTCTGCCAAAAAGGGCTTACAAATCGGCAACCGGACTAAACTCGACGTACTGCAAGCGCAGGCCAGCGCCGCAAGCCGTAAAGAGGATATCCTGCAGGCAGAAAAAAATTTGCGGGACCAAGAGGATATCCTAAAAAAAATTCTGAGTGGTCCGGATTTATCGGGATGGGATGATCGCAGAATTGTGACAGATCCGGTGACAGATAATTTTAAGATTGAGAACACCAATCTGCGGGCCAGCCTGCTACAGGCTCTACAGAATCGTCCGGATTACGTTCAAACTTTGGGCCAACTCGAAACGGATCAGCTTGATTTGTCCATTGCCAGGAACGGCCTATTGCCCAACCTTTCCCTGGATTATGCCTTTAATCTCAACGGCACCGGGGACTCCGGCCGCGATTCGTTTAATACGGCTTTTGACGGACGCTTTCCCGGCAATACGGTAGGGTTCACATTTAGCATGCCCTGGTTTGACCGTGCGGAAATCGCGGATTACCAGCAGAGAAAAAATGATCTGAAAAGCCAGGAGCTGCGCATCAAGGACCTGGCACTCACGATTATCCGGGAAGTGCGCGAAAAGGTTCGCCAAGTGCGCACCACCATCGCACGCGTGCGCGTTGCCAAACGGGCCTATGCATTGCAAGTTGAAAAATTGGATGCTGCCGAAAAACGCTACGAAATCGGCGTAGCCACAAGCTTTGAAGTGTTGACCTTCCAGCAGGACGTCGCCATTGCGCGCGTGGCGCGCATCCGGGCCATTGCGGATTACCACGAGGCACTGATCCAATTGTGGCAGACCCTGGGCGTGACGCTTGAAAAGAATGGAATTATTTTTGATTCTACGGTCTCATGATAGAACTTCAGCAAATTATCAGGATTTATCAGGTTGGCGACGAAGAAGTCAAAGCCGTCGACGGGGTTTCGCTAAAAATTGAGAAGGGCGATTTTGTGGCGCTGCGCGGGCCTTCCGGTTCCGGAAAATCGTCCGTTATGAATATTCTGGGCTGTTTGGATCGTCCCAGCTCCGGGCATTATCTTCTGGAGGGCGAGGATGTCAGCGGCTTGAATGACCGCGCGCTCGCGGCCATCCGCAACCGCAAGATTGGCTTTGTGCATCAAAATTTCAACTTGCTGCCGCGGCTGAATGCCGTCGAGAATGTCGAGCTTCCGATGACTTATGCCGGCGTCGCGCGCGCCGAGAGGACCAGCCGCGCCAGCCAAGCCTTGCAAGCGGTGGGATTGGGGCACCGCCTGGGCCATCGTCCGGTGCAGATGTCAGGCGGCGAACAGCAGCGCACGGCCATCGCCAGGGCGCTTGTGAATGCAGCACCGCTTATTTTGGCCGACGAACCGACCGGCAATCTGGATTCCAAATCCAGCGTTGAAATCATGACGATTTTGCAATCGCTCAATGAGCGCGGTTCGACGATTGTTTTAGTGACGCACGAGCCGGACATCGCCGAGTGG
>Ga0080064_1000286_pt1 | contig 145481 bp, 148 predicted proteins | sample Subgrocontami54m_FD_69260 | JGI IMG/M metagenome (GOLD analysis project Ga0080064, IMG submission 69260) | Subsurface groundwater microbial communities from S. Glens Falls, New York, USA - GMW46 contaminated, 5.4 m (SPADES assembly) (version 2) ...
CTCCAAACTGCCGGCGGGCAGGCTCCCGCAGGGGGAGAGGGGATTATTTATTAAAGTGATGGAGCAAAATATAATCGATTACAAAGTTGCAGAAAAGAAGTTTGTCAACAGACTGTTAATAAAATTTGAAGTGCGGAAACAAGCCGTTGACAGCTGTTATAACAATGTTATACTTAGATCCATTATGGCAACTAAAAGATTATCAAAAATTGGAAATAGTGTGGGAGTGATTATCCCTTCCGATGTTGTGAAAGAGACAGGCCTAAATCTTAAAACCAACCTGGAAATCCGAGCCGATGGCCATCGTATTATTATTGAACCTGTTAATCTTACCGATCATAAGATCGCAAAAACTTTTATGGGTGTTTTAAAAGACTACGATAGAACCCTTCAAAAACTAGCCAAGTAAATATGATTTATCTTGAATTAAAGCACGTGATGGCGATGCATCATGTGTTGATTGAAAAGTATGGGGGACTCTCTGGAGTGAGAGATCAGGGCTTGCTCGAGTCTGCACTTGCACAACCCAGGCAATGTGTTTTTGGGGAAGAACTTTTTCCGGATGTTCCTGCCAAATCGGCAGCCTATGCTTTTTATTTATCTGAAAATCAGCCTTTTATCGATGGCAATAAACGGATTGCGACAGCGGCTGCACTCACTTTTTTGCGCTTAAACGGATTTGATTTAAAATTGAATGAAGAACAACTTTATAAGCTCATCATGAAACTCGCCAACAAAGGTTTTACACGAGAAAGTTTTGTTGCCTGGTTTCGAAAGAATGTGGTTTCGAAAAAGAAATAAATCAGTTTGAAGGAGATTTCATGTTTCACTGGCAACGTCGCCCCTTCTGAGGTAGTTTTTAATGTCATTCATCACACAATTCAAATTATTATCATCAAAATACTCTTCTGGAAATTCCATGATTAGACCCCATGATTTTTTTCGTTTTATTTTGATGACTCCCCGATCAAAGCCGTTAGAGGTGATAACTCTTTCCAAGCCTAGAATTTCTAATTCTTGATCCAGAAGAGCGAAAATCGTGGTTTTATTGTTAGCATTCATTTTTTATCTCCTTTTAAAAAGTTTATCCAAGCTATAATAGTTGGAAAACATGTCAATACTAATACGATATAAAGTATTATAAGACTTATTTTTATATTGATTTTAAGTCTTAAATGACTTATAAATTGGCCATGTTTGGCTTACCCTTTCAACAAATCCAAAGAGCGCTCAAGTCATGGAAAGGCCTTCCTGTATGGTTAAAACAAAGGCTTTCGGTCGGGCAGCAGGCTCTGATGGTGAGGTCTGTTTTAGGGATGACCCAAGAACAGCTCGCAAAGCTCATGGGGACAACTCAGCGGGCGATTGTGCGTTTGGAAAAAGAAGAAGGGGACCCCCAGCTTTCTACCCTCAAACGGCTTGCTGAAAGTTTGCACTGTGAGTTGCTGATCCGCTTTGTACCCAAATCAGATCTCGAAAAATTATTGAAGGCCAAAGCGCGATCAAAAGCAGAGCAGTTGGTCAAAATGTCTATGGCTTCAGCCAATCTTGAATTACAAAAACCTTCCCAGGAGGCGATGCGATTAGAAATCAATCGGCTTACCGAAGAGATTCTTCATAAAAAACGTTCAGGTTTATGGGAGAAATAACATGTTAAAAAATCTCCCCCAGGGGCAACACCTGTTCAAGATACTGCAGGTCTTATTCCCAAACACATCACAATAAAAGCTGATTTGGATGAGCTGGAATTTGCCAACATCAATAAGGTGATCCAAAAATATTTTCTGGGGAAACTAAATGATAAAAAAACTCCTTTTAATGTCACATGGTTTTTGAAACTTCATCGTGAAATGTATGAGGATGTTTGGGAATGGGCTGGTAAACCGAGAAATACAGAGTTGAACATTGGAGTATCTCCATACCAAATCTATTCCCAGTTAAAACAGTTGGAAGATAATTTTTGGTATTGGGAAAACAAAACAGGGATGAATAGTTTGGAGAAAGCAGTCAGGTTGCATCATGGTCTTGTCAAAATTCATCCTTTTAAAAATGGAAATGGAAGATGGGCTCGTTTAATCACCAATATTTATTTGCGTAAAAAAGACACTCCTTTGATTCAATGGCCAGAAGCGACTTTGCAGGTAGATAGCCCTTTCAGAAAAAAATATATTCAAGCTCTACAAAAAGCCGATCAAGGATCTTATGATGATTTGATTGGGTTACACCTTAACCTTCAAGCACCCACTTCTCCGCCCCACTCAAAATCAGATAAAACACCGCCACCGTAATCAAGCTTGCTCCCGTCGGAAAAGAAAAAAGATAAGAGAAAAAATACCCGAAAGCAGGGAGTAAGGTGCCGATCAGCATGGAAATAAAAAAAGCATCTTTTAGGCTGCGGGTTTGTTTGAGGGCGATGAAGGGGGGGATGACCATCAGAGCAAAGACGGGCAAGCTTCCCAAAATTTTGAGGGATGCGGTGATGGCGAGGGTGAGCGTAAAATAAAGAAGGATCATCCAGGTTTTGCTCGAAAGTCCGCGGATCTTCATAAATTCTGAATCAGCCGAAACAAAAATAAATTCCCTGCGAAAAATAAAATGAAAAAGTAATAAGGGAATCGTCAAAGCTAAAATTAAATGCACATCTTGAGAACTCACCGCAACCGCATCGCCAAAAAGTAAAGTGTCGATACTGTGGCGCCCTTGGGCAATTCGGTCGCCCACCATGATGATGAGGCCCGATGCAATAATATAGATGAGGCCCATCAGGCTTTCATCGGGATATTCCGTTTGCTTGCGAAATTTGGCAAAGAGAAGGGCGGTGAGGGAGGCGAGTAGAAATCCTGAAAAAAGAGGGAAAGAAAATTCGTGGGTACTGTGAAATCCAATAATATCCAACACCAGAAAACAAATAAAAATTCCGAGCGAGGCGCCTTGAGAAATGGCCAGAGTGACAAACACAATCCGGTTCAGCAAAATATAAACACCCAATAGAGAAAGCAAAAGTCCGCAAAGGCTTCCAGCCAAAATGGGATCTTTCCAAAGAAAGGAATCTTCCCAAAAATGGCGGGCGGCTTCGGGTTTGGCGAGAATCATTCCTGCGAAAATAAGAAGACTCGCCACACTATAAAAAATGGATCTGGAAACGACCATTTTCTTCATGAATGTGCACCGGTTCCTCATAGGCTTCAGATAAAGTTTTTTCGTGCAGTACTTCCTGCACCGGGCCGCAGAAAGCCTGGTTGCGGCCCAATAAACAAAGCCAATCGATTTGATTTAAAATACGATTCAAGTCGTGGTCGATCACGAGCCACGAAAAAATAAAATGTTTGGCACGTTCTTTTAGAATGCGCCAAATTTTTTCCCGAAACGTGTAATCGAGAGAATTGTGAGGCTCATCCATGACGAGCACTTCAGGTTCGCTGATTAAAGCACGGGCGATGAGGGCTCTCTGGCGCTCACCCCCAGAAAGTTCCCGGAAAAGTTTTTTTTGAAAATGGTTTAACTCCACGAGTCTTAAGACTTCTTGTGATTTTTTTTCAAAAAGAGAAGAAAAATCCCCCATTTTTAAAATATCTTCCACGGTGAGTGGGAAAATACGATCAAGTTGTTGCTCTTGGGGAACATAGCCAAAATGCGTGTGAGGTGCCCACTCATAATTTCCGGCTAAGGGAGGAAGAATGCCCAAAAGAGTTTTGACGAGAGTGGATTTGCCAGAGCCATTGCCTCCAATAATTCCCAAACGAATTTGGGGAGGAAGTTTCAGGTTTAAACCTTTGAGCAAAACCTGTCCCGAATAACCGATGGAAAGATTTTGGGTTTGAAGTAAAAAATCACTCATAAAATTTTATTTATCTCACCGATCAAATGATCCATCAAATCAAAATAAGTATTTAAACCTTCCTCACCCGTATCGGTTGGTAAATCGAGCATCGGAATTTTTGTTTTTTCTGAAAGATATTGCGGAATTTTTTTGGGATAGAAATTCTCCACCAAAATAGCTTTCACTTTGTAATTGGGAAGCATCTTGAGGATGTCACTCACTCGCGAAGAGCTTGGGGGAATGCCCGGTTTGGGTTCAATCATGGCAATGATCTTAAGGCCCGTCCAGTTTGCAAAATAACTGAAACTTTTATGGTAAGTGATCACCTCTTTGTTACGAAAGTTTTTGATCTGAACATCCCACTGAAGCAGTTTGCTATTCATCCGCTGAAGAAAATTTTGGAAACGATTTAAATAATAATCTTTACCTTGGGGATCCACCTGAATGAGATGCTGGTAAATATTGGCGACCATCAGTTTGACATTGTTGGGTTCCAGCCAAGTGTGGGGATTACCCAGGGGATGCACATCGCCCATCGAACGATCCAGTAATACTTTGGGGATTTCCAAAATTTGCAAGCCTTGTGAGAGATTCACATTCCCAGGTGTACCAGAAAGAATTTTTCCATTGCGGGCTTGATTCAATACGGGGGGCAACCAACCGACTTCCAGATCAAGTCCTCCATGAACTAGCAGATCGGCTTTATTCAGTGCAACCGCATAACTCGGTTTAGCATCCAAAAAATGGGGATCTTGATTACCGCGGGCAAGAGAGGTTACCAAAACACGATCTCCCCCAATTTCTTCAGCAAGATTCCCAAAGATGGGTAAAGTGGCGACGACATTGATTTTCGCGAAAAGGTTGAGAGGGAAAAGAAGTAAAAATAAAAATAAAAATAATTTTTTCATAAGATCTCCTATTAGATCGGGGGCTCCAGTAAACCGTCGCCCCCGTACCCCCATTTTGTTCGCTCCGCGCAGAACAAGTCTGACGCTACGCTCACATCAAGTGGGTATCTGTTTAAAACACATGCGCTCCATGCGCACCCAAATTAAACATCAACTGCAAAATCGCCGCCTGCTGATAATCTTCGCCTCTGATTTTATCCAGCTCATATTGCACCCGGATTTGAGAAAATTCGGTGGGATTAAAGGCAAAGGCCGGAGTGATACGAAATTCACGGGTTTGAAGCCCTTGAGGAATTCCTACCTGATCGTAACGAAAAGCGCCGTGCCAACGTTTTAAGAATTGAAAATCCAAATAACTATACAATCCCCCATCGTGAGCTGTTTCACCGGGCACTTGCATGTTGCGACCGATGAACTCCGTTTGCCAGGAAAGACTTGTATGGGCAGATTTTTTCCATTTGAGTAAAAGATCTCCTCCATAAAGAAGGGTCGCATTACCGGGTGCGGTATTGTTAAATCCATAGGCTAAGGATCCCCCCAAGAGAAAAGTAAATTCTGAGTTAAGATCGGCGCTGGCAACCCAGCGACCATTGTAGAGAAAATCTCCTTTTCTCTCCCCTCCAAAACTCGTGGAGTTATCTCCGTTGGTGAAAGTTCCCTGGAACTGCAAAAAGAAGGGAGTCGGAAATAAATAATCCATTTCCAAACCAATTTCAGCGAGTCCATCGGCACCGAGTAAATATTTATTTACCAAATTGTTGTTGGCAAAAGTCCAGGCATGCAGATGTTTTGGGTTTTGTCGACCAAAAGGAAGCAGTTCAATTCCTCCTTTAAATTGCAAGCCCCGAGGAAGGCCTTCTTGAGTAGTGAAGTAAGCTTCTTCAAGTTCCACTCCATCCTGATTGAAACTTAAAAAAGCATCATACCTAAAATAAGGATCCACAGCGCCTTGCAGTGCGATTTCAAGTTCTTGAAAAGTAAAGCCCGTGCTGGCAGGATCCACTCCTACAACGCCGGAATTGGGGCCCTCATCAGGATCCTGAGTAAAATAAGCACCGGCCATTATGCCAATCACGCTGATGTCTGGCAAAAGTTTTGCGGCTTTACTTCCGCCCGCAGAGTATCGCCAAGGGCCTAATTGCCGAGCATCTGCTCCGGGAGCGGGAGGTGCATTATTGAGTTCATTCAATAGCGTTTGAGTCTCATCCACTTTTTTATCGGCCACGACAGCAGTTCCTGAAGAAAGCTCATCAATCCGCTTGTTTTGGCTTTCCACCATTTTAGTTAGATTTTGTACTGTTTGATTCAAGTCTTGAACTTGCTTTTTTAATTCTTGAACATCACTTGCTTGCGCAAAAACCTGCGAAAAGGATGTCAGAAAAAACAAGGAAACAAACAGTACACGCAAGAAAATTTTCTTCATACGAGTACTCCATCAAATTTGAATTTTTAATGAGATGATAATGGAACGATTAGAGAAAAAAAGTGGAAGGCGGTCCCCGGATGGAAAGGGAGATATGTTCTTCAGAAGAATTTTTTTGAAGATTCAAATAACCGAGACGCTCAAATGAGCGCTGAGGGGCTATTTTACTGCTTGAGACAGTTTGAATGTATTTCGTGAAATTTTGTGAGATTTGGCAAAGTGAACAATTATTTTCTTTCTTTTCAAATTTAAAATCAGCATGAGCATGGGCAGACAAAAGAATACTCGCCACAATAAATAGTGTGGCAAGTGTTGTAGAAAGAATTTTGAAAAAACCCTGAGTGCGCAACATAAGAGGCTTGCAGCTTTATTGCATGTAAAAAAGATTGTCAAATGGAAGCAAGGTGGTTAGAAAAGTTAAAGCGCATGAGCCAAAGTACTAGTGACAAGATGATTTAAGCTCACCCCTTCTTGTACAGCTTTGATGATGAGAGATTGATGCAATTGTTTAGGGATGCGGACATTAAATTTTCCGCTCACTTTACGTTTTGTAAGGGGTGCTGGGATGGGGTGCTTAAGTTTTTTGGCTGCATAAATCCAACTTGTAATTGCATCCTGGGCATTTTTTAAAGCTTGTTCTGGTGTTTTCCCATGACTCATACATCCTTCTAATTCAGGAATTTCTGCAATATAGAGTTGATCTTCTTCAGACCAAATGATGTTAATTAAATAGTGAGTTTTTTGTTTCATATGACCCCCCTTTTTTTCAGAGAGTTTTCAATTTGTTTGAGTTGGTAGAAAGGAATTTCTTTGTTATGAGTTGCAATGACAAAATGTAAATTCGGAATATCTTTTCTACCCCAAACCTCATGAGAACCTTTTCCATGTATTTTTGAAAACCCAAATCTGTGAAGCAGTGTTTCCAACTCTGATTTTTCAAGACTTCTGTTTTTTAATTTTTCAATCAGTTTTTCGGTGGAAGACACAAAGGTATGGTACTAAATACAGTGGCTAGTGGTCAATAAAGTTTTTACAAGTAAAATAAAAAACCCTCTTCAATATTTTTGAAGAGGGTTTTTTGGGAAAAACATCTCGAAGGCAGTTCTTATCGGCAAGATTCTTTGAGTTGTTTGCCGGCTTTGAACTTGGGAACATTGGCTGCCTTGATGTTAATCTCGGCGCCAGTCTGGGGATTACGGCCTTTGCGGGCTTTTCTTTTGGAAACCAAAAAGGTTCCAAAACCCGTGAGGGTAATCTTGTCTTTCTTTTTCAGGCAGCGCGAAATCGCACCGGTTAATGCATTGATCGCCTTTTCGGCATTGGCCTTTGAAAGGCGTGTGTCTTTTGCCACTTGGGCAATGAGTCCTGCTTTAGTCATGACCTCACCTCCTTGAGTAAAGATTCCGCAACATGCGGGATCAGGTTGATAAAATTTTTTGAAATTAAAATTTGTTGAGACGGGATTTTCATTGAAAATGGGAATTTGCAGTCATGGTCGTCAGGAAACATGGGCCGATGTTACAAATCTTCGCTGGCAAGTCAATGGCAAAGTCGGAATAAAAGCATTTTTCTTCAATAAAAATTTTGACACACTGCGGCGTTCATCCCGTCACAAGAAACTTTTCATGAGAGTTAGACGAAAATAAGAGAGTCATGGTAGGGGGAATAAAGAATGGATCCTTTAAGTTCCAAAAATCAAATCACTCCTCCCGACTTGAACAAGAGCAAGCTTGAAAAGCCCGTGGACAAGTCTCAAGCCCAAAAGACAAGCCCTGCTGTTCTCAACTTACAAACACCCACTTTAACTCTTCCCCAAGAATTTATGGGTGTCATCGATTCGATGGTGAAAGAAGGTTATGAAACGGCTCAGGTTTGGCAAAATGGAAAAACAGGAGATCAGGCCCAAAATAATTCTTTGCCGCAAAAAGAATTGCTGCAGCAAATGCGCAAAGATTTTCAGGTGATCCGGGAATTTATTCGGGAGTTGGATTTCAGGATTAACACCCAGGGGATAGCAGTGGCGCAGGCTTTAAACAGAATTCAGGTGGAGCAGGGAGGGGTGCTTTGGCAAAAATTGGTACAGGTGCTACAAAAAGGGATTCCTGAAAATTTTTTCCCGAAGCCTTTTTCTAAAAATTTTGGGAACTTGGAAAATTTTAAGCCAAGTCAGGTAGACACCATTCAAGAAACCAGTTTGCGAACTCCCGGCAAAGCGATTTTAGAACTTTTGAAGGCTGAAATTCATCCCCGAACAGAACATTTTCTTTTGGCTCTGCAAATTTTAGATCGGGAAGGATTGAAAGAGTCGGCTGATCGATTACGTTCTTACCTGCGTCGAAGAGGAGATATTGCGGAAGACACCTTAAGATATTATCCAACCGAAACCCGCAGAGAAATTTTTCAGCCTCCTCTTCTCAAAGAAGTCATTCAACCTGTGAATGTCTGGTACCTACTTTTCTTCATGGGAATCTTCGGAATTTCTTGGGGGATGGGAATGAGCTTGCTGGGCTCTATCTTATTAAGCCTCGTCTCAGTGCTTGTGATGTTTGTGTTTTTGTATTTTTGGAAGAAAAAATAAGGTTCTTTTTCCCCTCCATCGGGAGGGGATGAGTAAAGAAAAAAACGCAACATTTTATCAGGTAAGCCGATAATGTTTTTATGGGGATTGAAGATAAATTTATTTGTACAGATTTGGCTGCCTCCATCCGAATTGCCAAAGAATTTAAAGACGATCCTTATCTGGCTTCCTTATATAAGGCCGGAGGATCAGATGGCACTGTTGATTTCCAAGATCTTGCCGGTAAACAAGTCGGAGAGTTTTTGATTGATTCCCCCCACGCCCACAGTCAAATTGCCGATGCGGTCCAGCGTTATCAGGAGCTTGTGGGTCGTCAAAGTGAAGTGGACCCCACACGGCTTGTCGATCCAGCCGCCTTATGGTGGGCAGTTTCAAAAGATAAAACTTTGAATACTCCTTCTACTCAGGTGGCTCAGCTTTCTCCACTCTTTCAAGATAACAAAATTACTATCCCTTATGTTTATTCAGACAACTTTTCGACTTATGGAGTGTTTGAACTTTCAGAAAATCCTGCTGAGTCTTGTTTGATTTCTCGTGAAGGTTTTCGAGTTCCCATGGATCAATGGTCGCTTGAGGTGCATATTTTATTTTATTATTTGGTTTCCGGTTTAAACAACAGGTTTCAAGCAAATACCTCTGATCCTATCACTCAAAACTATCGCCGTATCTTGCTCAAAAACGGGGATGCAGCAGCTCCCTATTTTGCGCGTGAATTACCTCGTGATTCTGTAGATTTTTGCACAATGGTTTCTAAATTAGTGGATTATGGAGCGGCGGCCTTTATTCAAAAAGGGATTTCAGTGGATCGAATGCCGAATAAGCTCTTGATTCACACGGAAATAGGTCCGGTGCTTATTGGCAAAAAACAGCCTATTTTAGAGGGAGAGGCACAACGGATTTTAGAAATGATTTCCGCTTTACCGGTGGGTTTAAAATCTTTTTTGAAAAGTAAGTCCAGTTTTGAGGAAGTTTTTAAAATCATTCTGATGGAGGAAAGCGAATATCGATTAATTTCGTTAGAGGGGGTAGCCATCTACGTCCCTTTTAACCACCTCATGCTTCTCCCCATCAGTTTGTTAGCACAAAGAGCGGGCTTAGATCTCGCCAGCGTCATTGAGCATGAATTTAATCATTTATCCCATGATGTGATGACACCGAATACTTATTATGAGGCCATCGGTTCCAGCATTGGAGCGGGTTTTATGGAATATATTGGAGAACCCATTGCTAATTTATTAAGTGATCCTTATAAGCCCGCCGCATTTTTAGGAGTCTCGGTAGCAGCTATTGCAGGAGGTTTTATCTCTGCGTTCTTGGCAATAAAAGCGGTTATTGTAGGCAAATTAGCGGCTTGGATTCTTTTAGGAGCTTCCTCAGTGTTGGGCTTAGGTATTGTTGGAGAAGAACATGAACGCTTGAGTGTAAATTCTGAAGGATTAATGAAAGAAGAGTTTGACCGTTTAACTCGTAAACCAGGAGATGCATATCAATTAACAGTTTCTCAATATGCGAGGCTTAATGTTGCGGAGTTTGCGGCTGAAACTCAGCTTGCTTATTTTAATCCGGAAGCTGAAATATGGAGATCTGGAAATTATTATCCAGCCCCTGATCACGGACTTAAAACCCGCGAAGAACTCATTGAAAAACATCCTGCTTTATTTTTAGCCTTCGAAGCTTTTTTCGCGGAAGACTCTCCCCTAAAATATAATCCCATTATTTTTAAAGAAGAGATTTATCCGATGATTTACGCCATCCTCGATGCAAATCCCGATGTCTACCTCGCTCGAGCCGAATTTTTTGAGGAGCTTTTGAAGAAGAGGGAAAGCCTCTCGTTAAAATAAATGGCCTTACTCCTCATAAGGCGTTTCGGCGTTTCAAGAGAAGAACTGCGAGAGAAAATCCTGAAAACCAGTAAACAAGATTCGAAGCTTTAGAAGCAGGGTTTAATGCACAGCCGCCGCTGCTTGGGGGAGGAGGATTGCCACTCACGCACGCTGAGGTGTCAAACGCACAATTCAAGCCACAGCTTAAATTCCCGCCGCCTGCAAATCCTGAATTACTGCAGGTTTTGCTATTTAAGTTGGAACCATCGCAGTCTTCGCCAGCATCTATTGCATTGTTGCCACAGGTGGCAAAAGGGCTTGGCACAAGAGGAGTGATGAAATTCCCAAAAGCTGCAGGTTGAGTTCCTACAGCGATATCAGCAGGAAGTTTTGTGTTTGTGGAGGTGTCAATGACCGAAACCGTATTGCTGCCATAATTGGCGACATAAACAAATTGGCCATCTGATCTTATGGCAATTCCTGTAGGGTTCTGGGCAACGACGATAGGCGATGGGGAACTCTGTCCATTGGTATCAATGACAGATACGGAGTAGGCTTGGTTGATCGCCACATAAAGGTATCGGCCATCGGGAGTGATTGCAATACCTGCAGGAATGCCCAGTAAATTAAGAGAAGTTAATGAAGTAATCAAACCTTGTTGCCGGGTTGGATCTATCCCCACAAAGAACAATTTATTGTTATTACTCGTGACATAAAGAAAATTTCCATTCGGTGAAATGGCGATTCCTGTTGGGGGTGAAGACAAGGGGATATGATCTGCCACAGTGGAAATAGGGCTTGTTTGCATGTCAATCATGTCAATACGATTATTTTGTCTGTTAGCGACATAAACCCACTTCGAATCAGGGCTTACGGCAATTCCATAAGGGCTCGGTACAGGAACATCTGCTATTTTTCTATGGGTGACGGTATTAATAATAGAAACATGGTTTGCTTGTAAATTGGCGACGTAAACGTATTGCCCATTCGGGCTCACAGCAATTCCAGCAGTAGCGGTTGGACCCACTTCCACTTGAGCCGTGATACGTTGCTGTGCTGTGTCGATGATATTAAGAGAGTAACTATAAACAGGCATAGCGGGGGTCCCCGTTTGTTTGGCACTTACGACATAAGCAAATCTTCCATTGGGGCTTACCGCGACTCCGGGGGCAGCCACTTCGGTATTCGTTAAAAATGGAATAGAAGGAAGGGCGGTCGGAGGATTTTGTTCCGTATCAATTACCGAAATAAAATGACTGCCCATATTGCTGATATAAGCAAGTGCTCGTGCTTGAGCTGGAGAAGTAAAATTTACCAATAGTAAAATTCCCAAAATGAAATTCATCAGGAAAGAGAGATATGATTTTTGTTTTAAAATTTTTTTCATATTTTTTCCTTTTAAAACTTTTCATTTATTTTTCTTCTCCAAAGTAAAATCCCCAAAAGCCCCAAGAAAAAAGCATAGCCAAAAAACGAAGAAGTATTTGAAGCCGCATTCTCATTCAAGCTACATCCGCTGGAAGATCCTCCGATCCCTGTGGAAAGGCCCGAACCAATGCGCTGGCAGCCAGAGGTGTCATAGCCCGTGCAATCGGATCTGCAGGATAAAGTGCCACCGACAAAATTAAAATCGGCACAAGTTTTTCCATTCAGGTTTGTTCCATCACAAGTTTCGCCTGAGTCTGCAGTATTATTTCCACAATTGGGTAAAGAGGGAGGGTTCGCACCAGAACCTCCTCCTCCCACAGGGGGAGGTGGATTTTGGGGAGGAAGCGTTTGCACGATAAAATTTCCAAAAGCTGCAGGGCCCGTCATGCCCGTCCCTACCGGGATATCGTTAGGAAGTTTTCGGGGCACAGGACCCAACTCAATGATAGAAACCGAATCATCTCGAAAATTCGCTACATAAAGATAATCTTCATTGGGAGTAAGGGAAATACCGTGAGGTGCAGTTTGCCCTCCCATGAGAATATTTTTTATAATTCCACCGCTGCTTCTATCGACAATGAAAACAGAATCTTTATTGCTGTGCGTGCTGCTCGAAACATAGAGAGTTCGATTACTACGGTTGACGGCAATGGCATAAGGTGATGCATCTGAACCCAAGGCAATTGTTTTTAAAAAATGCAGATCTTTGGAGAGCATTGTAATGCTTTTTTTATCGGAGTTTGCCACATAGACAAAATGGCCATCGGCACTCAAAGTAATCCCCATAGGATGTGAACCCGAAACAAGGGAATAACTGTTTACGAGGCGCGGAGGGCTTTGAGACACATCTATTTGAATTACTGAATCAGAATTATAATTGGTCACATAAAGAGTTTTGCTATCCGGACTGATAGCAATTCCTACAGGATCACTCAGCGCAGCTCCCCTGATGTCGAGCACTTTACCACGTCCGCCTCCGGCTTTGATCATGGAAATAAAATTGGAGGAACCCCGACTCGCCACATAGACATAGCTTCCGTTGGGACTGGCGACAATCCCTTGGGGGCTTGAGCTGGAGCCGCCTAACACAGTAGATCCTACAATGGAGGGAGCACTTTGAGTTACATCCATGGCTTTTAAAACATAAGCGCTCACGTTGTCATCCCAGGTGGTGGCATAAATGAAATTTCCATCGGGACTGGCTGCAATTCCAAACGTGAAGGCATTTGGGCTGATAGAAGGGAATATAAGTTCGGCGATCACAGCGGGTTCAGGTTGTGCTTCAGTATCAATCATCGAGATCGTGTTACTGATGATATTAGTAATGTACGCAATCGTTTTGGCATGAACAGCAAGAGGGGAAGCCAGCATGCCCAAGAGGAAAAAAACGAGTAGCGTGAAGCGAACAAGATTTAATTTAAAGTTTTTCATTTATTTTTCTTCTCCAAAGTAAAATTCCAAAAAGAGCCAATAAGAATCCGTAACCCAAGTAAGAAGAGGTGTCTGCATTTGTCGTTAAACTGCAACCTCCACTGCTACTTCCACCACTTCCTCCTCCACCTCCGCCACCACCGCCTCCTGGAGGTTGTTGACCCTGGCTTGCAGGGGCAGGGGTACAAGCGGAGTAATCAAAATCACTGCAATCGGTTTTGCATCCGAGAGTTCCGCCATTGTAGGCGACGAAGTCGATACAGGTTGCTCCGCCAAGATCCGTTCCATCACATCTTTCATTGAGGTCTTTTAGGTTATTACCGCAGGGAGAGTTAGGTGTAGAAGGTGGTGGCATCACAGGAGAAGCAACGATACGAATAGGAGAAGCTCTTGCAGGCAAAACAGTTTGTAGGGTGTTGCTCTGAGTATTTAGAATAGAAATAGTATTAGAATCTGTATCCGCCACATAGGCCCAATTTCCATTGGGACTTAAGGCGATATTTTTGGGATGTGTTCCTACTCGAATGGCACGAATGAGGTTTCCGGTACTTGTATTAATGATATGTACGGAATTTTTATTATCCAAGGGTGTTGCTGCATTTCCATCTCCTCCATTGACTACGAATATTTTCTGTCGATCATTGGAAAGAATAATGGCTTGCGGAGATTCTCCTACGGGAAAACTACTCGTAAGATAACTAAAGGGATCGTATATGGTTACGGAATTTCTTCCCATATCTGTGACATAAATTTTTCTTCCATCTTGGCTAATAGCCATATCTTTGGGAGTAGAATCTATTACTTGCATCACAGGGCCTACCACTGAATGGGAGGTAGCATTTAATTTCGCAACATATCCAATCTGATTATTGCCCATTAATACATATAAAAATTGTCCATTAGGGCTGGAAATAATTTTGTAAATAGAAGTTCCAGGAAAGGCAATCCCTGGTATAGGAGTCATCGAATTGTTCGAAACATTAATAATAGTAAAACCAGTACTATTTTCATGAGAAATATATAATTCATTTCCATTTGAACTTATTGTCATGTTTTGAGGCGTGTTTCCTGCCAGCACAGTAGAACCAAAGAAATTAGTGAATGTGTCATTCCAAATATCGACTACTCCAAATCCTCCAACGATACTGAGAAGATAAACTCTTTGTCCATTCGGGCTCACCGCAATATCGACAGGTCTGTTTCTCCCTGTGGAAATAGCGTTCACAATACTGTTAGAGTTCATATCGATTGTTTTAACCGCGTAATTTCCACTCGCATCGATGTCATTGATGAAATAGGCGAAAGGGCCTGCTTGGGCAGACGTGTGAAGGGTAAGAGCAAAACAAAAACCCAAAACCCCCAACACCATTTTCCATTTCAATAAACTTTTCATTTTTGTCTCCAATCCTTAAAAGTTTAAGGCATTTTTGATTATTCTGTAAGAAGAATATCGGGAAAGATGACATTAAAGTTGCGTCCCAAAAGCGGGCGTTGTAGAAGATGCCGGCCGTTGTTAAAAGAAGTGAAAGGAAAATAAAAATGCCAGGATCTGCTGAAATTATTCCCATTAATATTGAAGACGAAATGCGGGGTTCTTACCTTGATTATGCGATGAGCGTCATTATTGGTCGGGCGCTTCCCGATGTGCGGGATGGGTTTAAACCCGTGCATCGACGCATCCTCTACGCCATGTTTCGGGAAGGACTTCTTTCGAACAAACGTTATTCCAAATCAGCAGGCGTGGTCGGGGAAGTACTCAAGAAATATCATCCGCATGGCGATACTGCCGTTTATGATTCTCTCGTTCGCATGGCTCAACCCTGGAACATGCGCTATCCCTTGATCGACGGGCAGGGCAATTTCGGGTCGGTCGATGGTGATCCCCCAGCCGCTTATCGATACACTGAGGCGCGTCTGACGAAACTCGCTGAAGAAATGCTGCAGGATATTGATAAAGAGACCGTCGATTTTGGTCCCAATTTTGATACTTCCACCCAAGAGCCTTTGGTGCTGCCTTCGCGGATTCCCAATTTGCTCATCAATGGATCCGACGGAATCGCTGTCGGCATGGCGACGAAAATTCCTCCCCACAATCTTCGCGAAATTTGTGATGCGGCGATTGCCTTGATTAAAAATCCTGAACTGACTTTTAAAGAACTTCACAAAATTGTACCCGGCCCTGATTTTCCGACGGCAGGTTTTATTTACGGACGAGAGGGAATTAAAGAAGCTTATGAAAAGGGGAGAGGCATCATTACGATGCGTGCCAAGGCAGTGATTGAAAAAATTGCCAAGGGAGATCGGGAAGCCATCATCATCACCGAAATTCCTTTTCAGGTGAACAAAGCCAAACTGGTAGAACGCATTGCTGAACTCGTTCGGGAAGCAAAGGTGGAAGGCATTTCTGATCTGCGCGATGAGTCGGATCGGGAAGGCATGCGCGTCGTCGTTGAACTTAAAAAAGGCACGATCGCCGGAGTGGTTCTCAACCAACTTTACAAGCACACGCCGATGCAAAGTAGTTTTGGAATTATTTTGCTCGCCATCGTTCATGGCCAGCCCAAAGTTTTAACTCTCAAAGAAGCTTTGAAATATTTTCTGGATCACCGCAAAGAGGTCGTGACTCGCCGAACGATTTTTGATCTTCGAAAAGCCGAAGAGAGAGCGCATATTTTAGAAGGCTTGAAAATTGCCTTGGACAATATCGACGAAGTGATTGCTCTCATTAAAAAAGCAAAAAGCCCTGAAGAAGCGAGAGTTGGCCTCGTCAAAAAATTCAAACTCACGGAAATCCAGGCCCAGGCCATCTTGGAAATGCGCCTGCAGCGCCTCACCGGACTCGAACGCGACAAAATTATTGCAGAATATAAAGAGTTGCTCGAGTTGATCAAAGCACTCAAAGCCATTCTGGCGGATGAAAAACATGTTCACAAAATTATTATTGAAGAACTGGAAGAAATCAAAAAACTTTATGGGGATGAACGACGCACAGAAATTCAGGCTGCCGGTGGCGAGATCACGGTCGAAGATCTCATTCAGGAAGAAGACATGGTGGTGACGATTAGCCACACCGGTTACATCAAACGAAATCCCATCAGTCTTTATCGGGCGCAACGCCGCGGGGGACGTGGCAAAACGGGCATGACCACTCGCGAAGAAGATTTTGTAGAGGATCTTTTTATCGCTTCCACCCACAATTATGTTTTGGTGTTCACCCACTCCGGTCGGGTGTATTGGCTCAAGGTCTATGATATTCCGCAAGCGGGGCGTGCGACCAAGGGCAAGGCCATTGTGAATGTTTTGAATCTTTCGAGTGAAGAAAAAGTGGCGGCCGTTTTGCCCGTCAAAGAATTTGTGGCAGGAAAATATGTCATTTTATGCACCCGAAAAGGCACCGTTAAAAAAACAGAACTCATGGCCTATTCAAATCCTCGTGCCGGCGGCATTATTGCTTTGGGAATTGATGCAGGCGATGAACTGATTGAAGCACGAGTGACAGAAGGCAAGCAGGATATTTTTATAGGCACTCGTAATGGAATGACAATTCGCTTTCACGAAGACGAAGCCCGTCCCATGGGAAGAACAGCGGTAGGAGTACGCGGGATCCGCTTGGAAGAAGGGGATCAGGTGGTGGGAATGGAAGTGATTAATACCGGCGCAGCCCTTCTGACTGTTTCTGCAGGAGGTTATGGAAAGCGTACTTCCACGGAAGAGTACCGTGTGCAAGGTCGTGGAGGTGTGGGAATTATCACCATGAAAGTCACTGAGAAAACGGGGAATGTGGTCAATATCAAACAGGTGACCGACACCGACGAAATTATGGTGATTAGTGATGGTGGAAAAATTATTCGTATGAAAGTAAAAGATATCTCGGTCATCGGACGCAATACCCAGGGGGTTCGTTTGATCACTCTAGACCCGAGCGAAAAAGTGACGGCGGTAGCAAAGCTGGCGGAGAGTGAAGAAGAAGAGGCACCTCTCTTGCCTTAAAGAGGGGATGTTTCGGAGAGGGTTTGTTTTTGGCTTTCAAGAAAGAATTTGGTTTTTGGCAAGGTTTAAGTTTGGCGGGTATTCTGGCGCTTATTGCTTTTATTTTTCTTTATGGTTTCCAAACACGAAGTCTTGAAGATCAACTGAAAAAAGCAGAGAAAAGATGGGCCCAAAAAAAATATCAGGAAGCCATTACCCTCTATTTGAAAATCGTTGAACAAGACCCCAAAAATTCAAAAAATGCCGAGTTCCTTTTAAAAGTGGGGGATATTTATAATCTTTCCCTGAACCAGGTGACAAAGGCTCTTCAGACTTATGATTTAGTGACGGTGCGCTATCCTTCTACTCCTGCGGCTTTTCAGGCTTTTGTCAAAAAAGGGGAAATTTATTTTTCGAGTGGGCAATATCAGGAGGCTTTGAAAGAGTACCAGAATATTTTGGAAAATTTTCCAAACTTGCAAGAGACAGATTTCTACCGTTTAAGATTGGGAGTTTGCCATTTAAAGCTCAAGCAATTTGAATCTGCCCGGCGCGAATTTAAAATAATTTTGGATCGCAATATCAAAACACCCTTGGCAGATCAGGTGCTTTTTCACACTGCCAACAGTTATTTTTTGGAAGAAAACCCCCAGCAAGCCATTCCCATTTATCAATCTCTTATTGCTCATTATCCCCAGAGTACTTTCATGGATGAAGCAAAATTTAATCTGGCGGATTGTTATGAAGACTTGGGCCAGTTTGATCAGGCCCTTTTGATTTACAAACAGATTCAAGCCACTTATCCCAACCCCAAGGTGATTGAGTTGCAAATTCAGAAGAATCAACAACGTAAGGTGGAGGCAGAGAAGCATCTCAAGAAACATGAAAACTATCATTAGAAAATCCCCCCAACCCCCCTTTCATAAAGTGGGGCTTTTTATTTTCTCCCCCCTTTATAAAGGGGGGTTGGGGGGGATTTTACTCCTTATTTTATGCTGTGGAATTTTTTCCTGCTCAAAAACCACATCCATGCAAGACCTTAGCATCCAAAAATCAGGTAAAGCTTCTGCAAAAATTTCTCTAAAAGTAGAAGTGGCAGATACCGATGAAAAAAGAATGCGTGGCCTCATGTTTCGGAAATCTCTTGCCGCAAAAGAGGGGATGTTTTTTATTTTTCCACAAAAGGTAAGTACTCCTTTTTGGATGAAAAACACGTATCTCCCCCTGGATATTCTTTTTATTGGAGAGAATGGCCATGTCGTGGATATCAAAGAATACGCAAGGCCTTTGTCAGAAGAATCCATTTACTCTTCTTTACCCTATCAACGGGTACTTGAAGTCAATGCAGGTTTTGTCAAAACAAACCATTTGCAGGTAGGGGACCAAATTCTTTTTCAATTTAAATAACATACTTGTCAGAAGCATGAAGAAGGCGCTAAAGAGCACTCGGAGGAAAAAAGAAATGACAAAAAAAGATTCACTCACCCTTACCGATCACCGCACAGGGACCCATTACGAAATTCCCATTGAACACGGTACGATTCGAGCCATGGATTTAAGACAAATCAAGACTTCTCCGGATGATTTCGGGCTCATGACTTATGATCCCGCTTTCATGAATACGGCTTCTTGTAAAAGTAAAATTACTTTTATTGATGGTGATAAAGGTGTTTTACGTTATCGGGGAATTCCCATTGAACAACTGGCTGAAAAAAGCACTTATTTGGAAACCGCCTATCTTCTTTTAAAAGGAGAGTTGCCGACGGCTGCCCAGCTTGCCGAGTGGAGCAACCAGGTGACGCATCATACCTATGTGCACGAGAATGTAAAAAAATTCATCGATGGATTTCACTACGATGCTCATCCCATGGGCATGCTGGTTTCTGCCATGGCGGCCCTTTCAACTTTTTATCCGGATGCGAAAAAAATTCATGATCCTGAAATCCGAAAAGAGTCCACCTATCGGTTGATTGGAAAGATTTCCACACTGGCCGCTTTTGCATATCGACACAGCTTGGGCATGCCCTATGTTTATCCCGATAACGAACTCGCTTACTGCGGAAATTTTTTGAACATGCTTTTCAGGGTTGCCGAACCCCAATACCGGCCCAATCCGGTTTTAGAACGGGCGGTGAACATTCTTTTTATTTTGCATGCCGATCACGAGCAAAACTGTTCCACGAATGCCTTGCGGAGTATTGCTTCTTCTCATGTGGATCCTTATACCGCTGTGGCAGGCGCCATTGCAGCTCTTTACGGTCCCCTGCACGGAGGAGCCAACGAAGAAGTTTTGAAAATGCTTCGGGAGATTGGCAGCAAGGATCGCATCCCTGATTTTATCAAGAAAGTGAAAGCGGGAGAGGCTTTGCTCATGGGCTTTGGCCATCGTGTTTATAAAAACTATGACCCGCGCGCCAAGATTTTAAAAGCAACCGCGTACCAGGTTTTTGAAGTGACGGGTCCCAATCCTTTATTAGAGATTGCCTTGGAGTTGGAAAAAATTGCTCTTGAAGATGAATATTTTATCAAACGAAAACTTTATCCCAATGTTGATTTTTATTCCGGCCTGATTTATCAGGCGATGGGATTTCCGGTGTCGATGTTTCCTGTTCTTTTTGCCATTCCCCGAACTGCAGGTTGGATTGCCCAGTGGGAAGAAATGATTTTGGATCCTGAACAAAAAATTGCCCGTCCCAGGCAGATTTATTTGGGATATGACAAACGGGATTATGTTCCGGTAGAAAAAAGAAAGTAAGAATTTGAGAACGAATCATTTTGGTTGCATTTTTTGAAGTAATGAAGAAAATGCCGCTGAAAAAAATCAAGTAGAAGATTTTAGCGAAGGAAATTTATGGAGCCGAAGGCATCCTCAATACGACAGGAGAACGTTTTAGAATTTGAATTAGGCGATGAAAGCTTGGAGACAGACGCTTCAAACTATGTAGTGCCCTTTGAGTTTGGTTTTAAGCGCGATGCTCCCAAAGTCGATATTCCTCCTGCCCAGGCCCAGGTGATTGCGATTGCCAGTGGCAAAGGCGGCACAGGTAAAACCACTTTTACAACCAATCTTGCCATTGCTCTTCGCAAAGAAGGTTTGCGCATCCTGATTGTCGATGCCGACTTTGGTTTGGCCAATGATCATCTCTTGCTGGGGATAGAACCCCATGGAGATATTAGTGATGTTCTCAGTGGTCGAATGGATATTCGGGATGTTTTGTTGCCGGGCCCCGAGGGGATTCATCTTTTGCCAGGCGGGATGGGATCGAGTCATCTCTCGACCATGGAAAATTACGAGCTGCAAGCCTTGGCCCGGGATATTGGAAGCATAGAACCCGATTATGATGTGATCTTGCTGGATTTATCCGCAGGGGTTTCTCCCCAAATTATGCGTTTTTTAAAACCTGCCCATGATTTGATTATCGTCACGAACCCTGAAGTGACCGCTCTTCTGGATGCTTATGGACTCATCAAATGTCTTTCTAATTGGAATCCTGACAAACAACTCGAATTGCAGGTCGTTCAAAACCGGGTGCGTACGCGAGAAGATTCTATCGCTTCCATGCAGAAGTTAAGACGCGTGGTGGGCAAACATCTTCAGTCTGTTAAACTGAATTTTTTGGGATATATTCCTTTTGATCATTATTTACTGCATTCCATTGCGATTCAGGAACCGGTGGTCATTTCTCACCCTCGTGCTTTTGTCACCGGTTGTCTCAAAGGAATTGCCCAGCGCATTCGTTCTCGTTATCAACAATGGAATCGTTTGCAGAACACCCAAACCCCTTATCTTTCTTATTTTGCCCAGCTTGAACAACAGAGCTATGAATAAAGCGCATAGTCCCCTGGGCAGACTTTCCCGGCTTTTAAAAATTCAAAAAAAGAAGGAAGCCCTTTCGTCTTTTCCTTCATTGTTTCGAAAACCTGTTGAAGTCAAACTCGATTCTTTTTATCAAACCTTGTTTCAACATCTCATTGTTTTGGATTCAGGACTGGAACTTTTGGATGCGCAGGTGCCCATTTTGGAAGGAGCATCCAAAATCGATCTCTTGGCTTGTAATCCTTTGGGAGAGCTGATTTTGGTGTGGGTTTTTGATCGCTTAAGTTCAGAGAATGTCTCGCAGTTGCTTCCCTCTTATGATTGGGTCAAAAAAAATGTGAGTTTATGGGAGCATTTTTATCCTCAAATCAGAAAAACAAAAAAAATACGACTCAAGGTCTGGTTTTTTTCTCGTGACATTAATCCTGAGATCAAACTGATTCTTCCTTATTTAAAAGAAATTCAACTGCAACTTTTTCATTATCGTTTTATGAAAAAAAACGGGGGGTCTTTCATGGTGGTTCGTCCTTGGGGGCTTTTGAAGAACACCCCAGGGCCTTCTTCTTCTCCTGTTCCCAGGCCCGCTCCCTTAAATTTTAATAAAAAACCTCCCCTTCATCCCAAACCAGGATCTTTGCCACTTTCTTCTCCTCCTCCACCTCCGCTTCTTCCCTCCCTGACACAAGAGGAAGTGCAAGATTTGATGCAAGATCTTTCAGGAACAGACATCAATTTTGAGGATGAAATTACCGATCCGTTTTTTGTTTTGTCTGAAGCAAGATCCTAGTTTTTTCATTTCGGGGATCGTCTTTGTAAGTTTTTATTTCAACCAGTTTTCAATTTTGAGCTCTTCAATCCATCGGAAATGTTTTTCGTTGTTTGTGATTAAAACTGCGTTTTCTTCGAGGGCGGTGGCTGCAATCCAAAGATCATGATCTCCGGGGAATTTCCCTTGGGAGATAGATTTTTGCTTTAAGTTTCCATATTGTTTGGCCAATTCTTTGCTTGAATGTAGAATCTGAATTTTTTCTGAAAATTCAAAAACTTTTAACAAATTATGTTCTTTTTGTTTTGAATGCTGTGCTCCAAAAACCAATTCTCCCAAGGTAATGAAAGAGATCCCTATATCCTCGGGAGAATAAAGATTCATTTGAGAGGCGATGTCTTTAACGCCGTTGAATAAATAGATGACAATATTGGTATCTAAAAGGATCACAGAAACCTATTTGAAAGGAGTGGTCTTAAAGCGTGTGCGTTTTTTCTCGATAAATTTGACAAGTTTTTTTGGGGGCCCCGAAGTTTTCCAAGCTCCGCAAAAAGCATTTGCCCATTCTGATTTTGGAGTATTTTTATTGGGATGAGTTTTTAAATGGTTCTGAATGATAGTTGTAATTAGTTCTGAGCGAGATTGACGATTCTTTCTTGCAAGAGTATCTAGCTGTTGACCTATGAAAGACTCGATATTGTCAGGGATATAAAAACTTTGTGTGCCCATATCTAATAGATAAATTTATATCTATTAGATAATGGAGTCAAGACACTTTCCTCTTTCCTTCGGGGATCGTCCAACGGTAGGACTCCGGACTCTGACTCCGGCTATCCTGGTTCGAATCCAGGTCCCCGAGTAAAAAATCCGCTATTGGCGGATTTTTTGGAGCATTGGAAAAGGAGAAAGGTGAATAGGTGAAAGCGGTTGTTCCAATGCGGTCAACTGTTCTAATGTTCACCTGTTCAAACCCACTATGCCCTTCATGTTCGAAAAACTGGATGTCTATCAAAAAGCCCTTGATCTTGCAGATACCATCACAAAGCTAACTTCTGAATTCCCAAAAGGTACCTACTATCTTGTCGATCAACTGAATCGTGCGGCATTGAGTGTTCCTCTTAATATTGCAGAGGGGAACGGCAGATGGCACAAGGCCGAGAGAAAAAACTTTTTTTGGATTGCCAGAGGATCGTGTCACGAATGCGTTCCTATTTTAGAAATTTGTTTAAGAAGAGATCTGATTACTGAGGAGCAGAAGAAATTGCTTTACGGTGAGTTAGAAATAATTGGAAAAATGATTGCGGGGTTGGTGAAAGGATTAGAGGCGCCCTAAAAATAAAAATTCTTTGGAGGGCTAGGTTCGATTTCTCGAACACACGGCATGAAGCCGACGTTCACCCAACAAAGAATCTGGTTTTAAGGTATCGATGCATCGGTAAGACTTACTTTTATTTGGCCTGTGTCACTTCCACAATGGGTAAGAAATAAAATCATCCAGAAAAGGGCAAAAATTTTTAATCGGTTGAAGGTTTTCATTTCTTCCTCATTTGTTTTATAGGATTTGATCAAAAGTAAAACAATCGGGAGAAAGAGGGTTTTGGAATAGGAAACTCCCTTATATAAAAAATGACTTGATTATCCCTTCAACTTTTAGCAGTGAAGTCCCCTTATGTTATGGGTGAGAGCCTTAATCGCAGTCGGAACAGTCGCCGCAGCAGCTTGGGCCTGTGCAGAGGAAAATGCCTCTGAGAACAGTGCTGTCGTTTCATGAGTTGTGAAAGCCCGAACTAAAAATCCCTTTCAAAATTTCCCACTAGGAGTTTTTCAATTCTCGCATGATTTCTTGTTTTAATTTCTTGGCATCTGGAATTTTCCCAGCCAGTGCTTTTGGCAATGTTTTTGTCAGTTGATATCCGGCAACACCCACCGGTTTATTTTCGTAAAAACAGTGACATTGGTGAACCAGGGGAGTTCTCTAGCAAGCTGCAAGAGATTTGGGTGATCGCGATATTCGAGATAAAATTGTCGCATGAACCAAAGGTTCGGCGTCGAAAATCCTGTTGTGCCTGGAAAAGCCTTTCGCAAATCGCCCGAGAGTTTTTCCATAACTGATTTACCGCACCCAAGATTTTCCTGTTTGTCCGCAATATCTTTGCCGATCGACCAGTACAAATCGATGAGTTCATGATTGACTGTACGCGCAGCGCGAACACGTGCATGTGTGATGCGGGATTTGATGCTGCCGAGAAATCGAGTGTAATCAGTGACTTTGGATAATGGTTTGGTCATGTCATGAGTTCTTATTCCATACCCCTTTCAAAATTTCCCACATCGAAGGACGGGGCTTGATTTCCAGGACTCCTTCCAAAAAATCTGAAGGATTCGAAGAGGAAGTTTCTAAAAAAACCCTGAAAATAATTTTTCGTGCTTTTTTTTCTTTAAATTGAATCACACGACTGTAAATTCCATCGCCAGCTTTTTGATCGCTTTGTCCTCCGTTATCTTTTAAAGGCCAGCGGTAACGCGTGCTTTGCCCATCTTTGCCCACTTCCACCAGAGTGACTTCTGAAGGAGGATTTTCGTGGGGATCTGTTTTGAATGTGACGGTAAAAAGTATCCCGGCTTCATCGTCTGTATATAAAGAGGGAGGAAAAATTTGAAAAGATGCCAGATGCGGGGTGGCCCAAACAGGAGAGAAGATCAAAAAGAAAAACAGACTGAGTAATAATTTTTTCATGAAAGTTAAAGCACTGCCTTGAGTCGTTTCAATGTTTTTTCACGGCCGAGTAAAGCAATGGATTCATGAATCCCCGGGCTAATCGTTCTTCCGCAAAGTGCAGCCCGTGTGGGTTGGGCGAGGTCTTTGAGTTTGATGTTCATTTCTGCGACGAGATTCTCAAAAACCTGTTTGATGTCTGTGTGCCCGAAAGCGGTGAGCTTTTCAAGTTCTTCGCACAAACGTTTCAAGCGCAGCTTGATCGTTTCATCGGAGAGAAGTTTCTGGGCAGAGTCGTCCATGTGAATTTGATCCACAAAAATAAATCCGATGAGCTCTGCCATCTCCACCAATGTTTTAGCTTTTTCAAGAGAGACGCGAATGGCTTCCACCAAAATAGAATCGTTAGCAACCAAGATGCCTTTTAATTCCAAAATTCTTTTGACTTCAGGGGCCAAGTCTTCGGGTTTTGACTGACGAATATAATTTCCATTGAGCCACAGCAATTTTTCAGGATTAAAAACCGCCGGAGATTTACCTACCGCATCGATGTCAAAATATTGGATGAGTTCTTCACGCGATAAAATTTCTTTATCTCCACAAGCCCAGCCCAGGCGGGCAAGATAGTTGAGTAGGGCGTCTGGCAAAAATCCCATGTCGCGAAAAGCAAGCACCGAGGTAGCGCCATGGCGTTTGGAAAGTCGTGTTTTATCGGCGCCTAAAATCATGGGGACATGCGCAAACTGGGGAATGGGATAATTGAAAGCTTGATAGAGCAAAATCTGGCGAGGCGTATTATTTAAATGATCATCTCCCCGAATCACGTGCGTGATCTGCATTGTCACGTCGTCCACCACCACACAAAAATTATAAGTTGGGGTGCCATCGGTTCTGCCAATGACAAGATCATCCAGTTCGTTATTCTGAAATTCAATACGATCCCGAACCAAATCTTGTACGACTGTTGATCCTTCTTGGGGAGCTTTAAAGCGGATGCAAAAAGGCCTCGACTCTTTTTCCCAGAATGCAGGATCCACTCTTCGGCATTTCCCATCGTACTTGGGTTTGCGGCCTTCTTTCATGGCCTGCTGTCGTTTAGTTTCTAGTTCTGAGGCTGTGCAATAACAACGATAAGCTTTTCCTTCGGTGATCAACTGATCCATGTGGTCTTTGTAAATTTCAAAGCGCTGCGTTTGAAAAAAAGGCCCCTCTTGCCAATCCAGCTTCAGCCATTTCATCGCCTCCAAAATGGATTGAATATATTCTTCTGTCGATCGCTCGCGATCCGTGTCTTCAATGCGCAAAATAAAAGTGCCGCCCGTTTTTTTGGCAACGAGCCAGTTGTAAAGAGCCGTGCGGGCACCGCCGATGTGCAGATGACCGGTGGGAGAGGGGGCGAAACGAAGTCTTGGGGTTGTCATGATAGAGAGGTTTTTATCTGAAAGGAACTTTGGGTCAAGCCTAATTCTTTTCCTCAAGATAAATTCCCACGCGTCGATTGAGTTCCCGGTTGGCTTCGCTGGTGTTGGGGACCACGGGATTGGATTTGCCAAGGCCGATGGTTTCTAGACGAGTAGAGTCTACGCCTTCACTGACCAGATAATCTTTCACAGCATCTGCGCGCTTTTGAGACAAGACGAGGTTGTATTTATCTGAACCCAGATCGCAGGTGTTTCCGACGATCTTCAGTTTTTTGTAATCCGGATGTTGTTTCAAGAAATAAGCGACACGGTGAAGGATAGGTTTGCTTTTTTCTCGTAAATTGGCGCTACTTTTATCAAATTCAATTTTCTCGCGGAGCTTGAGTTCACCTTTTTGTCCTGACAAAGTCCACTCACTCCACTCGGCTTCTTTTAGATCATAGGTATCTGCCACAGGAGGTGGTTGGGGAATGGTGAATTCTGCCGCACGATTCGAGGTGAAAGTGACACCCGCTGCAATTCGATATTCAGGGGAGGCAATCCCGTTTAAATAACCAAAACCTCCCATCAGGTTTGCATTGATTCCATCTTTAAAACGATAACGAGCGCCGACACGTACTTCCATGGGAGAGGTGACGCGATCAAAAAAACTGTTGAAGGGAGTTTGAATCTGATTTTCCACGATAATTTTCAAATGCTTTTTCATGGCATCTACAGCAACACCGGCACCGATTTGCAGGTTGGTCCCCAAGGTGTTCCCGGCAACTGTCGTGTAGGTTTGGCGACCTTCTACTCCCAGATTCAGGCCCAAGTTGACTCTGTCCTTGATTTTCCCGTCTGCAATAATTTTGGCGCCTCCGGCGAAATTGCCATTGCCTGTGAAATTAGTCGTCGCGTTGGTGGCGGTGGGAAAAGTAACAAAGGGCAGGGCGCTTAAACCAATTTTTTTTCTTTGGCGATCGAGCAACTTGAATTTCATGTCGAGTTCGACATCTCCCATGTTGACCTTGTTTTCCGTTCCACCACTGGCGGAGACAATCGAATCCAAAAGATAAATAGGCACTCTCAAACCCGCATTAAACCAATCTTTGATGGCATAGGTCCCCAAAAGTTGGGCCGTGATGAGATTGTCGGTGATTCCGGCGACCCGCGCATGATTGGTGGCATTTCCCACCTCGTAAGGATTTTTTGCGTAGTCGATCCATCCGCCAAAATGATAGTTTCCCTGTCTGAGCAGGGGAGAAGAGTAAACGCTAAAATATTCTGTATCATCGACAGCCGGCTTGAAAAACTCGGTTGAAAAAGAATTAGAAAAAGCCTGGGCACTTTGTGAAGATAAAAAAGCAACTCCCATCCATAAAAAACTACTCATCAAAAATTTTGTTTTTGTTTTTTTCATAGAGGTTTGCTTTTTCTTCTTTTTTTAAATCTTCTAAATCCTAAAAAAGAAAGCCCGGGGATTGCAAAAGCACCGATCCCTTGAAAAACTTTTAACAAGAGAGATTGTGTTGTGACCACAGGAGCGACGAGAGGAGGAGGTAAAATAGAAGAACAACCAAAAAGTGAAGAGCCTTGTTCTTCAAGACCACATAAACAATCCGCATCTTGAGTGCCAGAATCTGCTGTCCCCACTGTACAGCCTGCGGGGCAACAAAAATCCTGGATAGAACCACTACAACCTTTATCATTAATAGCGGCATATCTTGTTTCTAAAGTGGCGATAGGACAAACATTTATATTATTAATGAGACAATCCGTAGGGCAATTTGTTGCATCTTGAACGAAAGATTCACAAACGCCATTTCCACAATCGCCACAAGTGTCAGCCCCACAACGACTTGAATTGGAAGAATCATGAGAAGAAAGAGCGCAAGCACTATCGACACAATCTTCTGTAATGCAGGCATTGGAACGGGAAGCACCATCCGTTCCGTTACAGTCGGCTGAGGTGGTACAAGCCGTGCCGACTTCGGTAAGGCCGGGTCTTGAAAAAAAGTTGATTGAAAAAATGAGAGTCACTAATAAAAGACTGGGAAGGCAAACCCATAAAACAAAACCAGAATTTTTTTGTATCACTTTAGACATTGTGTAGAAAAATTAGATAAGGTTTTAGAAGAAAGATGTCCAGCGTTTTTTATTAGACCTCTTGCATAACCTACTGCGCAGGCCAATTGCTGCGTTGGGTTCGTCGAAAAATCCTCACGTATTTTCATATACGCTGCGGTTTTTCTCCTCACCCGCCTTGCACTTGGCCCGCTCGTAACGGTTATGCAAGAGGTCTATTGATGCAGAGGAAAAATTTTTGTGTGGGCTCGCTTCCATCCCAGAAAAAGAAAAGGGAAGAGAAGAAACAGGGAATTCCAAAAAAGATTTCCCTTTTCATTTTGAGAAATCATTCCACAACCAAAAAGAGAACCGCCTTGTTGTACGACAGAAATTCCCGTGACAGTAAGGGGAACACTTACAGTTCCCGAGTTTCCCGTATTCACGATGGAAAGAGTCCCCGTGTTGGATCCTACCGTGGTGGGTCGGCAAGTCAGCAAAATCGTGCAACTGGTATTGGCGCTGAGGGAAGTTCCACAATCGTTTGTCTGACTAAAATTTCCGGTATTTGTAATCGAAGTAATGAGGATAAGAGAAGAGGTGTTATTGCTCACTGTCACCGTGTGAGTTGAGCTATTGGTATTGATCGCCTGATCTCCGCACGAAACAGAAGAAGGGCTGACCGTCAGCGAACCAGAAACCAGTTCAAAAGCACCGATATCACAACTTGTTCCTTGGGGTCGTGTCACACCCCGTTGATCCGTGGCTGCGCAGGTGACGTTGCTCCCCGCATCAATGGCGGGAGAAGTATTTTGCAAAGCCATGGTAAACGTGGGACCCCCATTGTTCGCAAGAGAGTCAAGCAGGGGATCAGTCGCCACAAGATCTCCGCTGCCGGCAAAGTTACAATCCTTGCTATTGCTATCAATATTATTTCCGGCAGAAGTGAGAGCCCCTCCCGCGCAGTTACTGGTGGAATTGTTTGAATAAATACTGTTGGAGGTGGTGATTGCTCCGGTTCCATTGTTTGAAACCCCAACTCCTGTGTTATTGGCAATCGTGACATTGTTCAGCGTAGAAGCAGCGGTAGTGGTCTTGTAATAAGCACCTCCGGTATTATTCGCAAAAGTAAGATTGATCAGGGTAAGAGTGCCGGTACTACTATAATAGAGGGTTCCCAGGGAAAGGGTGCTGGTATTCCCCGAAAAAGTGGAAGCAGAAATCGTAGAAACAACCGTCCCCAGAAGAGTGAGAGCCGATCCCCCTGTTCCTGCTCCCGCAACAGAATTGTTCGAGAAAGTGGTGTTGGAAATAGTTACCGTGCCTTGTTGAAATACAACGGTACCCTGAGAGGCTGTAGAAGAAGCATCTTCATTGTTTTGAATAATGCAATTGGAGATTGTCACAACATGTGCTCCCGCGGCCGCTGCTTCAAAAATGGCTGAGCCTCCTTCTGTGGTTCCATGGCCTCCTTGAATCGTGAGGCCCGAAAAGCTGATGGTAAGAGCCATTGCCGAAGCAGGGATATTAAAGGATCTTTGAGCTCCGGAAACATTAAAATTGGCATCAATAATTACGGTAGAAGCGCTTGCTCCCTCAAATGAAATGCTCGAAGTAATGTCGAAAGGCACGGCTCCCAGGGTAATCAAATAGGTTCCGGCAGGAATCGTGATTGTATTGGAACCTCCCAGCGCATTACTTTCTTCAATGGCTGCCCGAAGAGAACATTCTCCGTTGATATCTGCACAAGTGCCATCTCCCGGATTTGCATCATTGGTATCACTGGTTGTATCGACTGTAAAAGTCGCCGCGTGGCTTTTTAAAGTGAAGGTGAAAAGTAAAAGAAAAAACAAAAGAGAAAATATTTTTTTCATTTAAAACTTCTTTAACTGAAGACTTTCAGGACTTCAAGAAATAATAAGCCCTGCATATCCCACCACAGAATGAAAATCACCCGTTACTTGTCCACTCGTTTGATGTTTTACCAACTTTGCTTTTTGGGCCCCCTGTTTTTTTGCAGCAATGAGGGAGATGGTCGTGGGAATAATCCCGCACATCGTCACTCCGCGTCGATGAACATTTTCGTAAAGGGCTTTGGGATCCAAAGCCAAAATGGCGTCGATGGCGACCTGATCTTTTTTCAGGGTTTCTTTTTCTGATTCATAATGATTCATATCACTCGAGGCGATGATTAAAATTTCTTCCCCAGAGTTCAAAATACAATCGGCGAGCGCTTCTCCGATTTGCACACACTCTTCATAAGAAAGATGTTGAAGGGTGAGAGGAACGAAGCTGAAATTTTTCTTCAAGTATTGAAGAAAAGGAAGTTGCACTTCCAAAGAATGTTCTGATTCATGTGCCAAAGTATCTTCCTCGGCGAGCAGACAACGTGTTGCAAAATCGTTGGCAAGTTTTTTATCAATGGAAGCGGCTCCCAGAGGCGTCATCCACTCCCCTTCGCTGTTTAAGGCGACTGCTGCTCCTTCTCCCGTATGGTTGGGAGAGAGGATGAAAACCCGGGAAGGAATTTCAACCCGGGAAAAAACAGAAGCGGCCACTCTTCCCGAATAAATATAACCTGCGTGAGGAACCACAATCGCCATGGCTTTTTTGGGTTGAGCTCCCGCGCTGATTTCTTCCTGAAGATAAATTTGCAGTTCATCTTCCAAGACCCGGGGATCTCGGGGATAAAATTGTCCTGCCACCGCGGCGGATCTTGTTTTCATGAGAGTTGTCATTTTGTCACCCTTTGTCATCCCTGCGAAAGCAGGGATCCAATGGAATCAGTGAGATTCCCGCTTTCGCGGGAATGACACCCAATTTAAGGTTTTGAAGTGCCGGGGTTTGAAATCCCTTCCATCATTTTAAAAATGGTTTGTTGTCGTTTGAATTCTTTGGCTTGGTAAAGAAGTTGTTTGGATTCTGCATCTGCAGGATTATTTTTTACAGCCAGCTCGAGAAATTGAATGGCTTTGTCTGCTTCTTTGAGTTCCAAATAAGATTTCCCCAAAGCCCGATAAATTTTGGCGAGTTGAACAGGAGGCACCTGGTTTAAGGGCTGTTGGATGGCTTTGTTGAAGTATTCCATCGCCATTTGGTTTTGGCCTTTTGTCAGGTAGATTTGGCCCAAGAGGTAAAAAAGAAGATAACTGGGTGTTCCCCCTTTTTCAGCTTGAAGAAGGTAGGGCAGGGCCGCTTCTGTTTTTTGATTGAGATACAAGACTCTTCCGTAAGCTTCATAAAAATCCTGGGCGTAGCGGTGTGGGGCAGAAAGAGTGCTGAGGCCCTCTTCAGCCTGTTTATAGTATTGGGCGGCAGAATAATAACTGCCCATGAGCTCAGCGCAGGCGGCCAGTTTGAAAATCAAAAGGGGATCCTTGCAGCCTTCGCTCATGGCTTGTTTGAAAAAAGAAATGGCTTTTTCACAATCTCCCTTTTCGTAGGCCTCAAATCCTTTTTGAACTTTCTCATTCCATAAAGAGGATTTACGTCCGTGTTTTTGATAGTAATTGTAATCTTCTTCCGAGGGAGGCGAGACGGGTTTTGAAGTTTGGCTTTCCTGGGAAAGAAGAGGAGAAGATGAAAAAATAACAAAAAACCAAAAAACGAGAAATAAACAGACTTTGCGAGAACTTATGAAAATCATAGTTGCATTGTAGCATTTCACGTGTTACTCGGGAACGCCATTTTTATACAGAACGTCAGAAATGTCGTCATTCTGCGTTGCCCTCCTCACGAGACCCTCAACGTACAACTCAGTACGTCTCGGGCCTCATTCGTCGGGCGCCTTGACTGACAACATTTCTGACGTTCTGTTATTAATTAATCACACACGGCCTGAAGTATTTCTAAAGCCCGGTGTCTTGGTTTATATCTTAACCTCTAGCGAGCACAGCGAGCGAGAGGGGAGGCTCATTCAGCTTTGCTGAATGAGGGGCGACGCGAGCCCTTATGAACTCGGATCGCTTTAGATGAGGTCGGCGGAAAACCAAAAGGAGCTTACATGTATCAACTCGAAATGAAAGCCCTGCTTGAGGCAGGCGCCCACTTTGGTCATCAGACCAAGCGTTGGAACCCCAAAATGAAACCTTACATTTATGGGGTCCGAAACAGCATCCATATTATAGATCTCTCCAAAACAGTGCCCCTCGCCCAAGAAGCCTGTACTTTTATTGAACAAGTGGTGGGATCCGGCAAAGATGTGCTTTTTGTCGGTACCAAAAGACAGGCCCAGGATATTATCCGTGAAGAAGCGGAGAGATGCGGCATGTTTTATGTGAGTCAGCGTTGGCTGGGAGGAACTCTCACCAATTTCAAAACCATCAAGGCTTCCATTGATCGTCTTCGCGATTTGCAAACCAAAAAAGAAGATGGAACTTTCTCAGTTCTCACCAAAAAAGAAAATTTGGAAATCGATCGTGAAATTCAAAAACTGGAAAAATCATTGGGGGGAATCAAACACATGACCCGTCTTCCAGGCACGGTCATCATTGTAGATCCCAAAAAAGAGAAAATTGCAGTGCATGAATCCAGGGTGCTTGAAATTCCTGTGGTCGCCATGGCAGACACCAATTGTGACCCCGAAGGCATTGATTATTTGATCCCCAGTAATGATGATTCTATCCGGGCCATTCGTTTGATCATGGCCCAATTAGCCGATGCCGTTTTGGCGGGAATGGTCAAACGAGAAGAAAGAGCACGCGACCAGCAGGCAGAGGGATCCCAAGAGAAAAAATCGGGCGTTCGTGAATCCAAACCTTCTTCAAAAGGCGCCGCTTATGTGAGTCGCCCTGAATCTTTTGAAGCCGAAGCAGGGGTAGAAAGTTTTAGTGCCACTGCGGAGGTGGAAGAGGAAAAAAACAGGACTGAGGACTGAGTGCTGAGAATAGAGAATAGAGAATAAATAAGGAGACAATATGGCAGAGATTTCAGCAAATTTAATCAAAGAGCTTCGTGAAAAAACAGGGGCCGGTGTTTTGGATTGTAAAAAAGCCTTGGTAGAAAGCCAGGGAGATCTTTCCAAGGCGATTGAAGGGCTTCGAAAGTCAGGCGCTGCAAAAGCCGAGAAAAAAACAGGTCGCATTACCGCAGAAGGACGAGTGCTAGCCAAGCAACAAGGAGACCGGGCTGTTTTGTTGGAAGTGAATTGTGAAACCGATTTTGTGGCCAAGAATGAAGACTTTCAGGCTTTTGTAGAAAATTTGGCGGAGTTGATTTTGAAAGAAAATCCGTCAGGAGCAGAGGCCTTGCTCCAGGCGTCTTTGAAGGGCCAAGCCGTAAAAGAAGTTCTTCAAACTTTAATTGCCAAGATTGGAGAAAATATTTCTATCCGACGCTTTGCGGTGATGCAGGTCCAGGCAGGAGAAAAAATAGGCTCTTATATTCACATGGGAAATAAAATTGGTGTTTTGGTCAAAATCAAAGGCAGTGTGAGTAAACTCGAAGAACCTGTTTTAAGAGATGTGGCCATGCATGTGGCGGCCAGCGCCCCCCAATATTTAGTGCGGCAAGAAATTCCGCAGGATGTCTTGGAACGTGAAAAATCCATTTACCTCGAACAAATGAAAGAATTGAAAAAACCGCCTGCAGTTTTGGAAAAAATTCTGGAAGGAAAAATCGCCCGTTTTGCGGATGAGGTTTGTCTGGTGGATCAACCTTTTGTAAAAGATCCCACGGGGAAGCAAACCCTTGCGGCTTATTTGAAAGAAAAAGATCCTTCCCTGCAAGTGACGCAGTTTCTGCGTTATCAGGTGGGTGAAGGGATTGCAAAAAAAGAGGAAGATTTTGCGAGCGAAGTGGCGAAGTCACTGCAGGGGCATTAACTAAATTATGGCAAATCTAAAATACAAACGTGTTTTACTCAAACTCTCCGGAGAAGCACTGACTCTTCCCAAAGGTTTTGGAATTGATTTGAAAGTGCTGCGAAGCATCGCAGAAGAACTCAAAGAAGTTCACGAGGCAGGGGTCGAGCTCGCGATTGTGATTGGAGGAGGAAATATTTTTCGGGGGACGGGAGGCGAAGCCGGAGGCATCGACCGCGCGAGTGCAGATTATATGGGCATGCTGGCCACGGTCATGAATGCCATTGCCTTGCAAGACAGTCTCGAAAAAATTGGCACTCACACCCGCGTGCTTTCCGCCATTGAAATCCAAAAAGTGGTTGAACCTTATATTCGACGCCGCGCCACGCGCCATCTTGAAAAATCCCGCATTGTAATTTTGGCGGCAGGAACAGGAAATCCCTTTTTTTCCACTGATACTGCGGCCGCTTTAAGAGCGATGGAAATCAGGGCGGATGTGATTTTAAAAGCCACCAAGGTGGATGGGGTTTTTGATAGTGATCCCCTTAAAAATCCGGATGCAAAAATGTTCGATCATTTAAGCTTTCTGGAAGTCCTCAATAAAAAGTTGAGAGTGATGGATTCCACCTCGATTTCTCTTTGCATGGAAAACCAGCTTCCCATCATCGTCTTCAATCTCTTCAAGAGAGGGAACATCAAACGGGTGATTCAGGGTGAAAAAATAGGCACGGTGGTTTCAAACAAAGAAAGTTTTTCATAAAGATTTTTCAAAAAAGGAGAAACCCATGAGCGCTCATGTTGTGGTTGCCGAATTGAAGCAGCGATTAGAAAAATGTATCAAGTCTTTGCAGACCGATCTTTCCAAAATTCGAACAGGTCGGGCTTCTTTGAATATTTTGGATGAAGTGAAAGTCGATTATTACGGGGTTCCCACTCCTCTTCAACAAGTGGCTACCTTGGGGGTTCCGGAACCCCGGCTCATCACCATTGCTCCCTGGGATGTTCATATCATTCCCAACATTGAAAAAGCGATTTTGAAATCGGGCCTGAGTCTTAACCCCACCAACGATGGTAAAATCGTGAGGTTGCCGATTCCTGCCTTGACCGAGGAAAGAAGAAAAGATTTGGTGAAAATGGTCAAGAAAGTGGGAGAAGAAGGAAAAATCGCCATGCGCCATGTGCGTCGTGATTCTCTGGATGTTTTTAAAAAAATGGAAAAAGAAGGAACACTCTCCAAAGATGATCACAAACATCTGGGCGATGAAGTTGAAAAACAGACCCATGAATTTATTCTGAAAGCAGACCACTTGATGGAGCATAAAGAAAAAGAATTGATGGAAATATAAAAACCCATAAATTTCATGATTGATTTAAATCCCAAAAAGATTCCCGGGCATATTGCCATTATTATGGATGGGAATGGTCGCTGGGCCACTCGCCAAAAACTTCCCCGTCTGGAAGGGCATAAAAAAGGATGCGATGTGGTCGATGAAGTCGTGACTTATGCCCAGGATATTGGAGTGAAGTACCTGACGCTTTACTCCTTTTCTTTGGAGAACTGGAATCGTCCTCCCGAAGAAGTGAAGGGCCTCATGAATCTCCTGGTTGACTTTTTGATCGCCAAAAAAGAAAAGATGATTCGAAACCAGATTCGTTTGCGGATTATTGGAGAGTCTCATTTACTTCCTTCTCCTGTCATCCAGGAGTTGTCTGCGACCATGGAGGCGACTTCTCATTTTCAGAAAATGAATTTAATCTTGGCCCTTTCTTATGGATCCCGGAATGAAATGCTGAGAGCTTTTCAAAAAGCCCTGGAGAAACGTCTTTCGGGTTCCGGATCCCCTTCCCCTTTGACGGAAGAAGAATTCAAGGCGTATTTGGACACCCATGATTTGCCGGATCCCGATCTGCTCATTCGCACCAGTGGGGAATATCGCATGAGTAATTTTTTGCTTTGGCAAGGCGCTTACACAGAACTTTATTTTACTGAAACTCTTTGGCCTGATTTTAAAAAAGAGGATTTTTTCAAGGCGATTGAAGAATATCAAAATCGTGAAAGACGGTTTGGACTCACCAGTGATCAAATTCGAGACTTCGACTGATGATCGATACTAAAAAAATATTGTGGGGCATTCTTCTCGCGATCGCTGTCATTTTGTATGTCCTTTATGCACCCGTTTTTTTCTTCAAGTTATTAATTATCACCGTGGTGGCTTTTTCTCTCAAAGAGTTCATGGCCTTGGCTCTTCCCCGGCATCCTTCTTCTTCTCCTCGTCTGGGGATCTTCCTCGGAGTTTTTCTTTCAGCGGTTCTGCTGTTTGCCAGGCAGGGATCCGAGCTTTGGATGGGTTCTCTGGCCCTCATTTCTATTATTACTTTTGTTTATTATCTTTTTGCTGATCAGGATCTTCATATCGTTCTATCCCAAATTGCCATTACAGTTTTTGGTTGTGTGTATGTGAGCGGCCTTTTTTCTTATGTGGGGCTTATTCGCACTCTCTCTCATGGGACATTCTGGATTTTTCTCGTGGCGGGCACCACTTTTATGGCGGATAGCTGCGCTTATTTTACAGGTCATGTCTTGGGAAGACACAAGCTGGCTCCCAAAATTTCACCGGGTAAAACCATCGAAGGACTTTTGGGAGGTATTTTGGGAAGTATCTTTGCCGCTTTCGTTTGCCGGGCTCTTTTTTGGCAAGAATTTTCTGTCTCGAGCTGCATTATTCTGGGAATCTTGGTGGGACTCGTGGGCCCTCTCGGGGATTTATCAGAATCTTTGATCAAGAGAAGTGTGGGAATCAAAGATTCAGGGCAACTGATTCCCGGTCATGGCGGCTTGCTCGATCGTTTGGATGCTTTACTTTTTACAGCACCTCTGGTGTATTACTATGCCATATTTTTTTTTAAGGTTTAAACATCAGAGTTTTTTCCTAAATATCCCCCCTCCCTGGACGGGAGGGGGTTAGGGGGCGGGTGGTCTAATTGAAAGTTTCCGAATAATGTACTTTTCAATCGTATCACCCTCTCCCCAACCCTCTCCCGTCCAGGGAGAGGGTGAATAAAGAAAAAAACTCTGACGTTTTATAGGTTAATATGTCCAAATCAATTTCCATTCTGGGTTCCACCGGTTCTATCGGCACGAATACATTAGATGTGGTTCGTTCTCATCCCGGCCGTTTTCAAGTCATCGCATTGGCCTGCGGAAAAAATCTTGCGCTTGTGAAAGAACAGATTCTTGAATTTAAACCCAAGCTGGTGAGCGTTTCCCGGGAATCCGACATCCCTTCTTTGAAACAAATGTTGGGAAATATTTCCACGAAAATTGTTTATGGAGAAGAGGGGGCCATTCAGGTGGCGACTCATCCTGAAACAGAAGTCGTGGTTTCCGCGATGGTGGGGGCTTTGGGCCTTGTTCCCACTCTGCGTGCCATTGAAGCCCGAAAAACAATTGCTCTTGCGAATAAAGAAACCATGGTGATTGCCGGTGAGTTGATGAATCACGCCGCTCACCAGCATCAAGTTAAAATTTTCCCGGTGGATAGTGAGCATAATGCGATTTTTCAGGCCTTGCAGGGTCATCGCCGCGAAGATGTCAAAAAAATTATTCTCACGGCTTCCGGTGGCCCTTTTCGTCAGAAAACAAAAGAGGAATTAAAAACAGTCACTCTGGAACAAGCCTTGAATCATCCCAATTGGAAAATGGGGCCCAAAATTACGATCGACTCGGCAACCCTCATGAATAAAGGTCTTGAAGTGATTGAAGCCCGTTGGCTGTTTGATATCCCCGATGAAAAAATTGATATTCTCATTCATCCCCAAAGCGTGATTCATTCGATGGTGGAATATGTGGATGGTTCTGTGATTGCGCAGTTGGGAATTCCCGACATGAGAATCCCCATTGCTTATAGTTTGAGTTATCCGGAGAGGTTGACAAATGCGCTGCCCCCGCTCGATTTGATAAAAATCAGACAGTTGGAATTTTATGAACCCGATCTGAATCGCTTTCCCTGTTTGTCGCTGGCCAAGCGGGCTTTGAAACAGGGAGGCGATGCGCCTTGCGTGCTCAATGCGGCCAATGAAGTGACTGTGGCCGCTTTTTTGGAGGGGAGACTTTCTTTTCTGCAAATCCCCGGGATTATTGCTTCTGTTTTGGAACTTCATTCTCCACAAAAAGTGGAGAAACTGGAAAATCTTTTGAAGACCGATGAATGGGCCAGAGAACAAACCCATCAAATTATTCATTCGCTTTTTGAAAAACAAGGGAGGGCTTCGTGACCATCGCCACTTTTATTTATTTTATTTTGGGATTGGGACTTCTTATTTTTATTCATGAACTTGGGCATTTTCTCATGGCCAAACGCGCGGGAATTCGGGTGGAAAAATTTTCACTCGGCTTTGGGCCGCGACTCTTATGGTTTACCTGGGGAGAAACCGAATATCGTCTCTCTCTTCTTCCTTTGGGGGGTTATGTGAAAATGTCGGGAGAAGATCCCAGCGAAGAAAAAATTCAACCCTTGGATGATCCTCGCTGCTTTTCGGCCCAATCCATTTGGAAAAGAATTCAAGTGGTGGCGGCGGGTCCCCTGATGAACCTGGTATTGGCGCTTTTTTTGATGCCTCTTGTTTTTATGGTGGGGCGCATGGAGCCTGCTTTTGTCGATCAAGCTCCCGTGGTTTTGGGAGTCAAGAAAGGTTCTCCCGCTGAAAAAACAGGCTTGGAAAAAGGAGATCAGATTTTATCGATCGAAGAGGTGGCCACTCCTACTTGGGCCGAAGCCATGCAAAGAATTTTGGTGAATCCCAACCGGGAAGTGCATTTGAAAATTTTACGCAAAGGCTCGGGAATGGAAGAAACCAAAAATGTTCAACTGGATACCACTCGGGAAGGCAAAGCGGGTTTCTTGGGAGTAGAGCCCCAACTTTTTGTGGGAATGGATCCCGTGATCGATCAAGTCGCCGCAGGTTCTCCCGCTCAAAAGGCGGGTTTGCAATCGAAAGACAGAATTCTTTCCATTGGCGGAGAAAAAGTGGAAGACTGGCAAGACATGAGCGATCATATTGAAAAATCCCAGGGCAAACCGGTGGAAGTCGAAGTGTTCAGAGAACAAGAAAAACTGACTCTCACCTTGGAGCCTTCTTATAGCGAAACTCATCACAAATGGATTATCGGAATTACAAAAGAATCTAAAGCGGGTGATTTTGTGAAACGCCATTATGGTTTTGTTCAAGCTCTCGAAAAAGGAACCTTGGAAAATGTGAAGCTTTTCAAGTTGACTCTTGAAGTATTGAAAAAACTTTTCACCGGACAACTTTCTTACAAATCTTTGGGAGGTCCTGTGCAAATTGCCCAAGCGACTGCCCAAGCGGCCCGTTCGGGTTTGGGAGACTTCTTCTACTTTTTATGTTTTTTAAGCATTCAACTGGGAGTCTTGAATCTGCTTCCCATCCCTGTGTTGGATGGAGGTCATTTATTTTTCATGGGTTACGAAGTTGTTCGGCGCAAACCCTTGTCGATCCAAAAAAGAATCATCGCCCAGCAAGTGGGTATGGCCCTGCTTCTTACCCTGATGGTTTTGGTGACGTTTAATGACATCAGTTCCATTTGGGGTTTTAAAACACTTTTCGGAAAAATTGCAGGATGGTTTTAAGATTTTTCCTAAATCCTCCCCCCTCCCTGGACGGGAGGGGGTTAGGGGGCGGGTGGTATAATGAAACTTTCCGAATAATGTACTTTTCGATTCTTTCACCCTCTCCCCGACCCTCTCCCGTCGAGGGAGAGGGTGAAAGAGGAAAAGATATTTTGAGGTTTTAAAAAATGTTTTTGTTGGCGGTGGACACTTCGAACCTCAGCGGCTCTGTCGCGTGTTTGAAAGATCAAAAGTTATTATCTGAAGTCCATTGGGTGGCGAAGTCCAGCCATTCCAGTATTCTTCCCCTTCAAGTCCAGGAAGTTTTGGAAAAAAGTCAGCTTAAACTTTCTCAAATAGAAGCCTTTGCGGTTACCATAGGCCCGGGCTCTTTCACCGGCATTCGAATTGGCCTCGCCTTTGTCAAAGGCCTCGCCTTTTCCCAGAATAAAAAAGTGGTGGGGGTCTCTTCTCTCTTGGCTTTGGTGGAAGGGGCAAAAGAAGAGGGGGTTTTTTGTCCTTTAATCGATGCGCGAAGAGAAGAAGTTTATGGAGCCGTTTATGAAAAGAAAAACGGAGAGCATCGTTTGATTCTCGAAGAAGAAGCGGCATCTCCCCTGAAATTTTTTGAAAAAGTCAAAAAACAAATCCACTCTCCTCTTTATTTTTTAGGCAGCGGAGCGCGTCGTTATGAAAAAGAAATCCAGGAAATTTTTAAAGAGCAGGCGATTTTTTTAAAAGAATCTTTTGATTCTATCTCTGCCACAGCAGTGGGAAGTCTGGGCTTTGCCAATCTAAGCCAGGCTGAAGCGGGGGGTGTTCATTTGTATCCCCATTATTTAAGAGCTTCGGAAGCGGAGAGGAAGTTATCTTTACCCATTTAAACAGGTGAGAAGAAAACTTGTGCTAGTCTTTCATCTCTTTTTTTGATAAATAATTATTTCTTATGAACCGCATTGAAATGAATCCAAAAATTATGATGGGAAAACCGGTGATTCGGGGGACACGTATTACAGTTGAACTTTTGCTGCGAAAATTGAGCGAAGGATATACCGAGAAAGATCTGTTGGATGCTTATCCCAATCTTACGATCGAAAATATACAGGCAGCAATGACCTATGCTGCAGATTGTCTGGCCCATGAAGAAACTATTTTTTTAGACCCTCCTAAAAAAATTGCCAAAGGTTAAAATGCATTTTCTTGCGGATGAAAGTTGTGATTTTACTATCGTTAGGTCTCTTCGAAAAGCAGGTTATCACGTAAAAGCAATACAAGAAATATGTCCTGGCGCTGACGATGAGCAGGTGGCAGATCTTGCAGCAAAAGAGAAGCGTATTTTGCTGACAGAGGATAAAGATTTTGGCCAGATGGTTTTTGCCACTTCTCATGTTTCAGTGGGAGTTATTTTTTTTCGCTTTCCTGGCAATGTGCGCAAAAGAATAGGCACGCTCACAGTAGAAATCGTACAAAGAATGGGCGAGAAACTAGAGAAGCATTTTACCGTTGTTCAACCAGGAAAAATCAGAATTTCAGAAATACCCAAATAAAAATAAGAAATCCGTATTTTCCCCCGCAACTAAAATGCTCATCTCTCGATAAGGCCCGGTGCCCATCACTTCTCTTACCTCTTATTTCAACACCAGCTCCTTCGGAGATACGAACACCTACACCCGAAACCAGCAAGAACTCGCCCTGACTCTGGATTCCGCTGCCCATGAACTCGCCAACTGGAAAAGTCTGATAGCGATGAGCGCTGGTGGAGGTGCCTTTGAAGGCGGCAGACTTCTTGCCAGCACTTTTTTAAATTCGGTTCCTGTTCTTTCGGCCATTCCCTTGCTGACAAAAGCGGTGACTTTTTTTGCGGGCGCCTTGGCCGATACCAGCCTGACGCGTTTGATCAACCAGGCTTTTGGCAATGCGGGAGAAGAAGAAAGTTTTTTCGATCAGATCACGAGTCAAGGCAGTGTGCGCCTGATGGGCCTTGTGGGGATGGGGCAGAGCTTTGCGGTGATGCAGCTTCTTCAAGGTTTTGCCTCAGTGAGTCGGGGGATGATCTGCGAAGAAAATTTAAAAAATAAAAATTCCGGCTTTTTGCATCATCTTATTTTGGGTCTTCAATGTCATTTTGGATCCGGGATGTTTGCGGGTTTGACGCAGGGAGTAGTGGGCGCAGTGGAACAGAGAATGAGTCTTCGAACAAAGAATATAAACGGAGGGGAACTGCCTCTACAGAAATTTAGGAAAATAGTTTTAGAAAGATTCCCAAATATTGGCCTCACACCTGCTTTTGAAGGAACAAAAAACAGGGAGGAATCAGTTTCATTCTCAAAAGATATTTCTTTTCCTACTCCTGTTGAAAGGCTGCCCCGGTTTTTTTCAAAAGCCGTAAGGCAAGCCTCTAGACCAACACTTTCTAAAACTCTTCCAAAACCAAAACGCATGCTCCCTGGCCCTTGGGTCACCACTACGGTATCGACTCAACACGGAACCTTTGAGGTCACTCATCGTGCTTCACATGATCCAGAACTATTGATTGAAACAATTCGTCAAACTCCAACGAAAGAATCCCAAAAAAGGAGAAAAGTATTTAAATTAATAGATGATCCTAAAGGACGTAAAGTAGGTACGAGAGAGTACTATGGTATCAATAAAGCCACCCAAAAATTTGGATTTCTTATCACTGCTTTTGAAGGCAAGGTAGCAGTAGAAATTCCTATTGCCTTGATTGTAAATTCTGAAAGGGGTGGAAGAAAAAGAAGTGCCATCATTCTTTCGCTTTGGAAAGAAAGGACGCGCACACTCGCAGACTATTTATTAGATCCTCCTTTTACTAAAGAACAAGAAAATCTAAGAGTTTTTATTTGCAGGAGAGTGCTTAGAAAAGTAAGGCGCTTACATCAACTCGGGCTGATTCATGGTGATCTTTGTCCCAAAAATATTATTATAGACCAATGTTTGCTTACCTATTTTGTAGATTTCGAGTTTCTTCGAAAAGGTACTCCCAGTGAGAGAGAGGGTGAGATGTCTATTGCGATAGGCGGATTGGCTTCACAGCTTATGGCGGATCGCAGATATCCTTTAGACAAGTTTCGGGGGATCTATGAAGACAGAAAAAAGCAAATTTCTTCTGAAGAGTTTTGAGGGTGGAATAGTCTCGAACAAGAGGAATGAGATTGACAATAAAATTAAATGTAGCTACAATATTAAACAAGTAGCTACAAAATAAAAAGGAATATCCAATGACTTCCGTAGGTGTCCGGGAACTTAAAAATAGTTTAAGCCGTTATTTGGCTTCTGTTAAAAAGGGAGAGGTGATTCTCATTACTGAGCGGGGAAAAGAAATTGCGCGCTTGATTGGGAATACTCTTTCTCCACAGGAGCGGCTTTTGAAAACTTTGCAGCCTCTTGCTGTAGAAGGTCTTCTGCAGCTTCCTCGTCACCCTCGCAGGAAAAAGGTTTCGAAACCTGTTAAACTTTCCGGCCAACCCCTTTCAAAAATGATTCAAGAGGATCGACGTTGATTTTTTATTTTGATACCAGTGCTTTGGTAAAGAAATATGTGTTTGAAATTGATTCTGATACCGTTCTGCAGTTGTGGGAAAAATCGGAAGGTATTGGAATCTCAAAGGTGGCTTACGCCGAATGTCTGGCTGCCTTTTCTCGTAAAAAAAGAGAAACAAATTTTCCCTCCAAGCTTTTTCAAAAAATTGTGAAAGATTTTAAAACAGATTGGCAATCATTTATCCTCATTGAAATTTCACATGCCTTGGAGAAGTTAATCGATCCACTCTGTCTTAAATATCCTTTAAGAGGTTTTGATCTCATTCATTTGGCTTCCGCAAAATTACTTCAGCATTCTCAAGATCAGGAAATCGGCTTTGTTTGTGCAGATCATCGCTTGAGAGAGGCTGCCGTCTCAGAAAAATTTAAGGTGTTTCCATAAAACCCCTCCTCACAAAAGCCTCTCCCACGGAGGAACTTTTTATGAAAGTTGACATTATGGAATTGTTTTAAATCCCATTTGTTTGAAGTGGCGGTCGAGAGTAATGACCTTTTCAATCTTCTGTTTTCGACAAAAAATAAAACTGGAAGCATCAATCAAATCAAAATCTTTATCAGAATACTTTTTATAAAGAGCCCAAGCTTCCCTGAAAATTTCAGAACTTATCTCTTCGAGATGCACAATTCCACTTTCAAGAATAAAAAGACCTGTTTCCAGCCCTTTCTTTTTTCCCACTCTTTTTGTGATCAGAGAAATGGTTTCGGCAAAAACAAAATGGCTGGTTACCAAAGAAGGTTTTTTTTCCAGGAGAAAAGAGTTGATTTCCTGGCCTTCAGAAGAAGCTTTGTCACCTAATGCGAAAAAAGCACTTGAATCGATGAAGTGAGTAAAGGTCACTTTTTGTCCCCGTAGAGGTAGTCATCAAAATTTTGAGCCATATCTGGTTTTCCACTATTAAACAGGCCACAAATTTTCCAAAAAGAATCCTTCTCGTAGTTTTTGGCCATTTTTTTCTGGCGCTTTTCTTCAATCCAATCGCGAATGATTTGGGCAATGGATTTTTTCTCGGATCGGGCGAGATTTTTCAGGTATTCAAACTGGTTGTCTTCAAGATAAAGCTGGGTGCGATGAGCCATAAATTCTCCTTTAGTGCTGTATTACAGCATACAGCAATATAAAAGGGAATCAATGGAAAAAACGTAATGCCTCAGTTTCACCCCTTTCAGTCGCTGCGGAACTCGCGATTGTCTAATCGCACTTTCCTAAAGGAAAGCGCGATTTTTTAAGGAGCGCTCAAACAGTCCTCGCTCTTTCCAGGGGTGAAACTGAGACATTACGAAAAAACATAAAGTTTTTCTTCCATTGACAGACAAGCTTAATCCGATATTTTCCAACTTTATTAACCCCTCCTGGCCTCCCCTTGAACACAAGGGGAGGAAGATAGGAAAATTACTTTGCAGCCCAAAGATTTTGTCCATCTGCATGTCCATTCCCAGTACAGCCTTTTGCATGGTGCCATTTTTATCGATCGATTGATCGATCAGGTGAAAAAATTTGGGATGACATCCGTTGCGATTACCGATCATGTAAATCTTTTTGGAGCGGTGGAGTTTTATGAGAAGGCGAAGAAAGAGGGGATCCATCCTATTTTGGGATGCGAAGTTTATTATTTGGTGAAAGGTTCAAGGCTCGATAAAACTCACAAACCCAAAGACGATCAGCTCGCACACCTGTTGCTTCTGGTGCAAAATCAGGAAGGTTACAAAAATCTCTGCCGTTTGATTTCTTCGAGTTATGTGGAAGGTTTTTATTACAAGCCACGGTTGGACAAAGAAATTTTAAAAGAGCATTCCCAGGGGCTTATCGCTCTTTCTTGTTGCAGCCGGGGAGAAGTGCCGCGTCGAATCATTGAAGGAAAAACCGGAGAAGCCCTGAAAGCCGCGCTGGAACTCGCCCAAATTTTTCAAGACCGTTTTTATCTGGAGCTGGGAGAGCACGGTTTGGCGCATGAAAAATTAGTAAACGATTTTTTGGTGCAGATTTCAAGGGAGCATCAAATTCCTTTGGTGGTGACCAACAACGCCCATTATCTCCATCGCAAAGATCGCGAGGCTCACGAGGCTTTGCTCTGTATTCAGGCGGGGAAATTATTAAAAGAAGAAGACCGCCTTTCTTACGAGGGAGAGGAGTTTTATTTCAAGTCTCCCGAAGAGATGTGCGAGGAGTTCAGGGATTTTCCGGAGGCTTTGGAGAATACCAAAAAAATTGCAGAGAAGTGCCGATTTGATTTTGATTTTAAGACTTATTATTTCCCAAAATTTGTTCCGGATTCCCAAAAAACCCTGGAAGAGTATCTGAGCGAAAAAGTGTATGAGGGCTTTGAAGAGCGCTGGGTGCAAATTCAAAAATTTCTGGGAGACAAAGCCGAAGCCGAGAAGCCCCGTTATCAAAAAAGAATTGAAATGGAACTGAAAACCATTCTTTCGATGGGGTTTGCCAGTTATTTTCTGATCGTGGCGGATTTTATCAATTATGCAAAATCAAAAGAAATTCCTGTGGGCCCCGGTCGTGGATCTGCGGCTGGCAGTCTGGTGGCGTATTGTCTTAAAATCACCGATCTTGATCCTCTTCCCTACCATCTGCTTTTTGAAAGATTCTTAAACCCCGAACGTATCAGCATGCCGGATATGGATATTGATTTCTGCATGAATCGTCGCGACGAGGTGATTGATTATGTGGCCCGGAAATTTGGCAATGTTTCCCAGATTATTACCTTCGGGAAAATGAAAGCCAAAGCGGTCATCCGGGATGTTGGCCGTGTGCTCGACATGCCGTATAGCGAAGTCGATCGCATCGCAAAACTCATCCCCAATGCTCTTAATATGACCTTGGCCGAGGCGCTCAAAACAGAACCGCGTTTGCAAGAGTTGGAAAAAACCCAGCCGAATGTTCAAAAACTTTTATCTATTGCCCGCTCTTTAGAAGGCTTAAACCGCCATGCTTCTACCCATGCGGCCGGGGTGGTGATCTCCGACCGTTCTCTCACGGAGTTTATGCCTTTGTACCGCGGGCCCCATGAAGAAATCGTCACTCAATTTGACATGAAGGCCGTCGAAAAAATTGGCCTCGTGAAATTTGATTTTCTGGGTTTGAAAACCCTCACTGTTATTGAAAATACCCTCAAAATTATTCGCCGAACCCGGGGGATTTTAGTCAATTTAAATGAACTCTCATTGGATGATCCCAAGGTTTATAAAACTTTTTCTTTGGGAGATGGAATGGGCATCTTCCAACTCGAATCTTCCGGCATGCGTGATCTTTTGGTGAAGATGAAACCCAACACCTTCGAAGATTTGATTGCCTTGGTCGCTCTCTATCGCCCGGGCCCCTTGGGCAGTGGAATGGTGGATGATTTTATTGGTCGTAAACACGGAAAGAAAATTTCTTATGAAATTCCGGCGCTAGAACCCATTTTAAAAGATACGTATGGAGTGATTGTGTACCAAGAACAGGTGATGCAGATTGCATCTGCTTTGGGGGGCTTCTCACTGGGTGAAGCCGATCTTTTAAGACGCGCCATGGGAAAAAAGAAACCCGAGGAGATGGCCCAACAGAAAAAAAGATTTTTGGAAGGAAGTACGCAAAAGTCCATTCCTGCCAAAAAAGCAGAAAAAATTTTCGATCTCATGGCCAAATTCGCGGAATATGGATTTAACAAATCGCACAGTGCTGCTTATGCCCTTATTTCTTATCAAACGGCCTACCTTAAAACCCATTTCATGGTGGAATACATGGCCAGCTTGCTGACTCACGAAATGGGAGATACCGACAAGATTCTGGTTTATATCAACGATCTGCAAAGCCATGGCATTCAAGTGCTTCCTCCTGACATCAACGAGTCTTATCGTTATTTCTCGGTGCAGTCTGAAAAAGAAATGCGCTTTGGACTCGCCGCTGTCAAAAACGTGGGCGAAGCGGCCATTGAAAGTATTATCGAAGTGCGCAAAAAAATCGGGCGCTTTGATTCTTTTTTTCATTTTTGTGAAACCATCGATCAACGTCGGGTGAACCGCAAAGTCATTGAATCTCTCATCAAGTGTGGCGCTTTTGATAATTTGAAAATTCTTCGCTCGCAGGCCCTGCAGGCCCTGGATTCGGCGATTGCCCACGGCACTACCAAACAACGTGATCAGGAAAGAGGGCAAAACACGCTTTTTGATCCTCTGGAAGATAAAGCCGTTGCTCCCAGCCTTCCTGCCATCGAGGAATGGTCCGACAGCCAAAAATTAAAATACGAAAGAGAAACTTTGGGATTTTATATTACCGGACATCCCTTGAAAGCCTTTGAAGAGAGAATAAAAAAAATCACCAGTGTCGATACCTTGAGTATTCGCAGCACCGTCGATAAATCCGAAGTCACTCTGGCCGGCATGGTGGGCTCACTCAAGGAGATCAATACCAAAAAAGGTGACCGGATGGCCTTTGTCACCTTGGAAGATTTGAAAGGCTATTTGGAAGTGATTGTGTTTGCAGATCTTTATAAAAATGTACAACACCTGCTTCATTTGGATGAACCTCTTTTAATTCGTGGTCAGGTGGATTTTAATGAAGATCAAGTCAAGTTGTTGGCTACCCAGATTGCTCTGCTTAAAAAAGAAGATTCAACTCCGCAAAACCTTCATGTTCGGGTCCTTGCCGAGGCTTTGAATGAAAACAAACTTAAAACTTTTCGTTTGATTCTCTCGCGTTATCCTGGGGGCTCTCCGGTTTATCTTCATCTGGTTTCTAGGGAACAAAAAGAAACCGTTTTAAAACTTCCCCGAGAATTGGACGCCCAGTGGAATTCAGAGTTGGAACAAGAGCTCACCACGCTTTTGGGGACTCATTCCCAGATTCGTTATGGGGCTTTATCCATGGGTTCCTCTTGAGCACTCATCTCATCAAAAACAAAGACTCTTCTCCGGAACGTGCCTTGTTGGTGGGAGTCCGTTTACCCTTGCAATCTCGTGAAGACGCGCTCGAGTCTTTGGGAGAACTTCAAGCTCTGACCTATAGTGTGGGCGCTACTGTGGTGGAAACTCTGACTCAAGAATTAAAACAGATCGACCCCACTTTTTTTATGGGGAAGGGAAAAGTGGAGGAATTGGCCGAGCGCGTAAAAGAAATTCAATGTGATGTGGTGATTTTTGATGAAGACCTTTCTACCACCCAGAACAGAAATCTTGAAGAAAAACTAAGTTGCAAGGTGATTGACCGGACCGGTCTAATTTTGGATCTTTTTGCCCAACGGGCGCGCACGAAAGAAGGAAAACTGCAGGTGGAATTAGCCCAGTGTCTTTATATGGTTCCGCGCTTGGTGGGCCAATGGGGACATTTTTCAAGACAGACCGGTGGAATTGGCACACGAGGCCCCGGAGAAACCCAGCTGGAGGTTGATCGCCGCCGTATCCGGGAAAAAATAGATCGTATTCGGCGTGAACTTAAAAAAGTGGCGGCTTCCCGTGAAATTCATCGCGCTCGCAGGCACTTGGTGCCCATCCCCACGGTTTCTCTGATTGGCTATACCAATGCCGGCAAATCGACTTTAATGCATACCCTCACGGGAGCCGAAGTTTTGAGAGAAGACAAACTTTTTGCGACTTTGGATCCCACCGTCAGAAGACTTAAACTTCCCAGCGGTCGTGAAATTTTAATCACCGACACGGTCGGTTTTATCCGCAAGTTGCCACACTCTTTGGTCGAGTCTTTCAAAGCCACTTTTGAAGAAATCCGGGGATCAGATCTTTTGGTGCATGTGGTGGATGCCGCTCATCCTGCCCAAAAGGAACAAGTGAAACGGGTGAAAGAAGTTTTAAAAGAACTTCAGCTGAAAGAAAAACCCGTGATCGAGGTTTATAATAAAATTGATTTGTTTCCTTATTATAAAGTCGAGAAAGGCAAGATTGGGGTTTCTGCCTTAAAACAAAAAGGTTTAATGGCCTTGCTTGAAAAACTGGATCAGAAACTTTCGCGGGATTTTAAAAAGGTGAGGGTTGAAATTCCTCATACAGAAGGCGCTCTCATTTCTTTCTTGCATCGCAACGCGCGAATTCTTTTCAAGCAATATTCAGAAAAAGGGGTGAGGATGGATTTGGAAGTGTATGGGAAATATCTGTCGAGTTTGAAACCGTACAGGATTTAAAAATTTTGTAGGGGCGAATCTTGCCTGCCCGCCAGTTGTTTGGAGGGTATTCGCCCAAAATGAAAGGGGCGATCACAAGGATCGCCCCTACAAATTTATTCCATCAAATATTATTTACCGTCCCACCGACTTCGCCATCTGCACCACACATTTGTGAATCGCATCCGACATCATTTTGCCGACTTTTGATTCTTTGAAATAGCCGATTCCCCCCACACCAAAACTGCCTCCTCCCACACCGCCTCCTGCGGAACCCACGCTGAAGCTGGTGTCTCCTGCATTGACCCGGGCGGAAGCCAGAATTTCGCTGGTGGATGTGCTGAAAACTTTACAGGCGAGGGTCACTTCTGACTTTTTAAATCCTCCTCCTACTCCGCCAAATCCACCTCCAGCACCGCCAATGCCTCCGATGTTCATTCCCTCATTGTTACGGCTGACTCCGGTGAGGGCAAAAGAAACCAGGTTTTCAGCGACTTTCATTTTACGTTTTTTGGCTGCTTTTGCTCCGGGGACGGCTTCATCCGATCGGGCGAGGGATTTTTCATTCATCACTCCGACAGGGGCCATAGAACCCGATTCGCGTTCCAGAACCGTAAAACAGCCCGATTGAACCAGTTCATCGACTGCCACCTCGCGAGAATTCAAGGCGACATCGTTATTCCACCAACCGACATAAATATTTTCGGTTTTAAATCGATCCACAGCCACGGGAGTTTTACTCGCGCAAGAAACCCCTTCCCAAGGATCCCCTTTGGTTTCTCCGCTGAGAGGGATCAGAAAAAGAGAAAAGAAAAATACAGCTGCACTCATGATGGTTTTATTTGGCATAGAAAAAGTCCTCCTTAAAAAGAGAGTGAAAAATGAGAGAAGAAGTACTAACAAACAAAGAAAAATTTATCTAATCTTTTTTTGTTTGAGCTGAGGGGAGATCCTTAAAATGAAGAAGATCAAAGGGAGCCCCAAGAGCATTAAGAGGAAATGATTTTTAGAAGAAGCATTTGAAGAAACATTTAAAGAGCAGCCCGAAGATTTACCCTCCACATGAACGGTGGGCTCTGGATCATTACCGGATCGTGGTCCGTTGTTGATGTCATGTGGCGGTGGGTTTCCCGTACTAGGTCCACCAGAAATAGGTGGATTTGAGGGAGGATTTGGAATCCCAATCTTGAGAACACGGTTATTCAAGGTATCTGCAATGTAGAGAAAACCATTTTTTACAGCGACTCCTTGAGGGGCAAGAAGGCTGGTTAAAGTACTTTGAATCGTTCCATTGCTAAGGTCTACTTGGCGAATGCGATTATTGAATGTATCTGCAATGTATAAAGTGTGGTCTCCATTTAGAGCAATACCCGTAGGCCCAAAAAGTTGAGCCTGTGTCGCAGGGCCTCCATCCCCGGAAAGTCCACGTCTTCCATTTCCTGCTATGGTGGTTATGATCTGATGATCATCGATTTTGCGGACCGCATGGTGCCCACTATCTGTAAAATAAAGATTCCCCTGGGAATCAAAAGCTAAAGCAAAAGGGGAGTTTAACTTTACAGTTGTAGCAGGGGTTCCATCTCCTGCATAAGCTCCTTGTTGACCACAGATCCCACCATAGGTGCTGATAGTGGGAGTGTTTGAAAGGTCTACCTTTCGGATACAATGATTCTCTGAATCGGCAATATAAAGATTTCCATTTCGATCCGTAGCGACACTCGTTGGAAAATTAAGGGAGATGGAGGTAGGGCTGCCGCTGATTCCAGAAAACCCCCCTGTACCATTTCCTGCAATGGTTTTAATTTGTCTCGCAGGCCCTGCTGGAATCCAGCGGATGACATGATTTCCACTGTCAGCAATAAACAAACCTCCATTGGGAGCAAAAGTTAATCCCACAGGAAATCTTAACAGGGCAGTGAGTGGATCTCCACCATCTCCTGCATAACCTGGGTTTCCATTGCCAGCTAAGGGTTCTAGACTCCCCGAAGGATCCACCCAACGAATTTGATGGTTTCCGCTATCTGCAATATAAATGTAATTATTGGGGTCAAATGCGATGCCAATAGGGTTATTGACTTGGGCGAGGTGTGCAAAGCCACCCGAAAATCCCTGTTGACCCGTTCCTATCATGCTTTCGATAAGAGTAAAACTGTGGGTAAAAGAAGGAATGATGAAGAATGCGAAGAATAAGATCAAAAAAGATGAAATGATTTTTAACCCCTGCATTTTTGTCCCCCTAGTTTGAAGGATGAATGAAATAACATTATTTTAAATGTTTATCGTGGAGGATGTAAATAAGAGGTGCTATAGAAAAAGACATTATTTTAAATAAAATTTTAACAATGAGGAGCAGGTTTTAACATTTTTTACATGAAATTTTATGGGTCTTCCTAATTTCATCACCCTGACTCGCTTCATCGCCATCGGAGCCATCGCCTGGTTTTATTTGAAGGGAGAGTTTGCCTGGGCTCTGCTTGCTCTTGTTTATGGCGGGGTTTCAGATGTGGTGGATGGAACTCTCGCCCGCTTTTTGGGTCAGCGCACCAAGCTGGGAGCCATCCTGGATCCTGCGGCAGATAAAACTTTAATGATGGTTTGTTATCTGACCCTGGCATGGGCAGGGCAGGTGCCTTATTGGTTTGCAGGGCTTATTATTCTTCGGGACATTTATATTGTGACCGGTGTTTTTATTCTTAAATTCAGGTTCAAGAAAATTTTTATTCGCCCCACCTATGTTTCAAAAATGACCACTTTTTTTCAGATATTTTTTATCGGCCTTACCCTGACAAAGTCTTATCTTCCTTTTTCAAATTATGATTGGATGAAAGATTTTTCTCCTTTTATTTCTGTTGCCTGGCAGGTGAGTTTTTATATGACGCTTCTTTTTACTGTCGCCAGTGGCATTCATTATACTTTGGTGGGTTTGGCGATCTATCGGGGAAATCTTCAGCCTCAGGATCCCCTCTCCCCTGTGGGGAGAGGGTTAGGGTGAGGGGAGAAGTTCATGAATTTATTTTGGCTCAGTCATTTGGGAGAAACTGAATATTCTGCTGCATTGAAATTGCAAGAAAGTTTAAGAGCGCTGCGTCAGCAAAATAAAATTCCCAATTTGCTTCTTTTAACCTCTCACCCTCCTGTTTTTACTCTGGGTAAAAGAAATTGTGAGGAAGATTTTTTAAGTCCGCTTTCTGTTCTGCAACAAGAACACCTTGAGACTTTTCAGACCAACAGGGGTGGCAAAATCACCTACCACGGGCCTGGACAGGTGGTGGGATATTTCATTGTGGATATTCGCTCTCTGCACCTCAGCATTCCGGAATTTGTCAGGCAAATTGAAGAAGTATTGATTCGCACTCTTGCAGAGTTCAAAATTTTGGCAGGTCGGGATGCTGAATATCCAGGCGTATGGGTCGAAAATAAAAAAATAGCGGCCTTAGGTTTGCATTTTGATCGCGGTGTTTCCATGCACGGCTTTGCCTTGAATGTGAATCCAAATTTGGACCATTACCAGCATATTATTCCCTGCGGGATTCGGGAGCGTGAAGTGAGCTCGATGGAGAAGGAGTTGGGGAAAGCTGTTTTTATTTCTGATGTGGAAAAAACTATAGAAAAGAAATTAGCTGAAGTTTTTGACACAGAAGTTAGAAGGATAACCTCAAAAAGTTTAAATCAAAGGACATCTCATCAGAAATTGTCTGGCCTTTATGGGGCTTACAAAAAAGCAAAAGCTGCACCTCGTCGACGCTTTACACCTTCCGATCAATAATCGTGGCAATTCCCATTCCAAAGCCGATGCAAAGCGTGACACAGCCGTAACGTTTATCGGTTCTCTCCAACTCATCGAGCACGGTTCCCAAAAGTATGGCCCCGGTGGCTCCCAGCGGATGACCCAAGGCAATGGCTCCGCCGTTCACATTGATTTTTTCCAAATCAATTTCCAATTCATGAGCCACGGCAAGAGGTACGGGCGCAAATGCCTCGTTAATTTCCCAGAGATCAATATCTTTTACATTCAAGTTCGCTTTTTTGAGTGCTTTTTGAACCGCGGGGATGGGTCCCAGTAACATGATGATGGGATCTGTCCCTGAAACCGAAGTTGAAATAATTTTTGCACGGGGTTTTATATTCAACTCTTTTGCTTTTTTTGCGGAGCCGACAAGCACTGCCGCAGACCCATCAACAATTCCACTGGAGTTTCCTGCGTGGATGACTCCATCCACTTTAAAAGAAGTTTTTAGAGCGGATAGACTTTGAACGGTTGTGCTGGGCCGCAAATGCTCATCTTTTTCAAAAAGAAATTCTTTTCCGTCTTGGGTTTTTGCTTTGATGGGGATGATACTTTTCTGAAATCGATTTTGTTCCCAAGCTTGCGCTGCCAGCTTTTGAGAGCGAGCGGAAAATTCATCCAACTGTGTTCTCGAATAACCGTATTTTTCAGCAATCATCTCGGCGGAAATTCCCTGGGGAACCAGGTTCGGCCATTTTTCAGCAAGCTTGGAACCGGCCATATTAAAATCAATGCTCATGGGCACACGAGTCATGTGTTCAATTCCACCCCCCACCATCAAATCTTCTTGCCCCGCCATCACCGCTTGAGCGGCCATGTTCACCGCCGTGAGTCCGGATCCGCAAAAACGATTCACCGTAGTGCCGGCGACATCCAATGGCCAACCTGCAGCCAGAACCGCTTCACGGGCGATGACATTATCCTGTTCACCGCGTTGAGACACACATCCGTAAATAACATCCGAGATTTCAGCAGGGTTAATTTTATTGCGAGCCACCAAGGCTTCAAGGGGGGCCACAGCGAGATCAATAGGGTGTACAAGAGAAAGAGATCCATTCCTTTTCCCACGAGGGCTTCGCACCGCATCTAAAATATAAGCATCAGACATAAAATCTCCTTTTTGATTTTTTTACCTTTTACGAAAGGGAGGGAAGAAATGTCAATCTTTCAGGGAAATAATTTTTAGATAATAGAATGGAAGACTTTTTTAAATTCTTTTTTTAATGCAGACCAATCTTTGCTCTGAATCTCACCCAATTTTTTTTGAATAAGATTTTCTTCGATAGTTACCAATTTCCCCAATCGAATTTTTGATTCGTGTAGCAGTCCTGCTTCTTCCCAGTGGGTGAGATGATAATCGCCTAGAATATTTTCACTTTCGACTTGGCTGGTAATCATGGCCAGAATGTAAAGGGTGGGCAGTTTTTTAGAACTTACTGTCGCAAGTAGTGCTGCGGGTCTTTTCTTGGAGGCATGCAAATCGCTAAAGGGAAAAGGGATGAGTAAAATGTCCGCAGGTTTATAGGCGATCATATTCAGAATCTTTGGGGTTATCCCACTCTTCGAAAGTAGGTTCTGCAAGTTTTAGCATTGCTTGATTTTCTCGTTTATATGAAAAGTAGTGCTCAAGCGCTTCTACGACAACCTCTCGTAATGCTTTGTTTTCTTGAGCTCCTTGAAGCTTAAGCATCATCAGGAGTTGGGGGTTTTGGAGGTCTATGGTGAGGCGAGTATTCATATGAACATATAAACATATTTATGTTTTTATGGCAAACTGTTTTTTATTTAGGGTAACTCTCGAACCAACTGTTTAAACAAACTCGTCTCTCGCTGATAAAACCCTTCCGTATGAAAAGAATTTCCCCATTTAAAATAGGTGTAATCGAGATGATGTAAAAATTCGTGCAGGATTGTACGTAAAAAAGTTTTAAAAGCCACCACTTGAATGCGTTTGGCGGTTCGCATCCACACGGTAATTAAAAACCAACGGCCCTGGGGATGAGCTTGGTAGAGGCCATGCAGCTCTCCCCAGTTTTTGGAAGGGCGCTGTTCCAGCACACGGACCTTCACGGATGGAATTTTAAAAGTCTGACAAAGATAAGCCATGAATCTTTGCACTTCGTCTTCGGTCCCCTCCCGAACTCCTTTCGCCAGATTTGTTTGTATGGCTTGCAGGACAGGATCAAAAATTTCAGAAGCAGGAAGTTTTAAAGAAGAAATAGAATTACTTTTTTCATAAATTCTTTTTTGGGCAGGTTTTAATCTTTTATAATAAGCAAAGGGCACGGATTTATCCTTCGACTCACTTTGTTCGCTCAGGATGAACTTCAGGGGGAAGCCCCTTCAGTTCAACAAGACTCATGATTAATTTTATTATTTCCGGAATTTTTAATTTTCATCATCAACTGATCCATTCTTTTTAAAATAGTATCTGCCGTAGAAGGAGGCATGGCATAGGTTAAAGCCCCAAAACTTAAAGTGATGGGCCAGTCTTTTCCTTTAAAGGCATCCAGAATGTTTTTATGAATTCTTCGAATGGCGAACTGGGCTGCGGGATAGTCGGTTTCGGGAAGTAAAATGGCAAATTCATCCGGCCCCATACGGCTTAGGGTGTCGGCGGAGCGAATGGTTTGTTTGAGGGTCTTGGCGCAGACTTTTAAAATAGCATCTCCAATGCTGTGCCCAAAATTTTCGTTCATCTTTTTAAAATGATCGATATCCACAAAGATCAGGGTAAAGGGATGATCGTAGCGTAAAGAGCGATAAATTTCGGCCTGCAAAAATTCTGTAAAGTAGCGCCGGTTTCTGATTTCAGTGAGGGGATCGAGTTCTGAAAGCTCGAGTGCGAGAAGCATGCCCGCTTTTTTGCCCACAAACCAGGTGACAAAAAAAAGGGGAAGAAGATAGAAAATAACCAGGGAGTCATCAGGATCAATGAAATGTTGAACCAAGCCCAAAATGCCGACGAAGCCCAGTCCCAAAAAAAAATAAAAGGGTTTTGTGAAAAATTTCATTCTACAATCTCTTTTGCCCGGGCAATGGCCTGATCAATATCCTCCACCACATTTTCAGTGCCAAACTCTGAAAGCAATTCTGCCCGATCTAAAGCCAAAAAAGGTTGTGCATGAATGCCTGAGAGAATGAGAGTGGTTCCCGATTTTTTACAACCCTTTCGCAGATCATTTAAAGCACGAATGCCGGTGGCGTCTAATGCCAACACATGACGCATTCGAAGAATCATCACTTTGGGGGCTTTGTTTCCCCAATTTAAAGTGTCTCTTAACAACTCTGCAACTCCGAAAAAGAAAGCGCCTTCGGCTTCGTACAGCACGACTTCTGGGGGAATTTTTTGTGCCAAAGATTCTTCTTCCTCTTCTTCTTTGAACTCTGATCTTTCTTTCATTTCATGGGTGATTTCTCTTACCGTGGTGACATCCGTCATTCTTTTCATAAAGAGAACCATTGACATCAGCATGCCAATTTCTACGGCGACCGTAAGATCAATCAGGATTGTCAGTGAAAAAGTAACGAGCAATACGGCGATATCCATTTTGGGAGCCCGGAGCAGGGCACGAAAAGTACGCCACTCGCTCATGTGATAACAAACGACAATCAAAATCGAGGCGAGGACACACAGGGGAATCAAACCCGCCAAACGGCCAAAGATTAAAACAATGGCCAGTAAAGTCAGGGAGTGAACAATGCCGGCCACAGGAGTTCTTCCCCCGTTTTTTACATTCGTGGCAGTTCTGGCAATAGCGCCTGTGGCAGGAATACCGCCGAAGAGGGGAGTCATCAGATTTGCAATCCCCTGGGCAATCAGTTCGGTGTTAGAGCGATGGCGGGTTTCAATCATGCTGTCTGAAACAGTAGCGGAAAGAAGGGATTCAATGGCTCCCAGCAAGGCGACGGTAAAGGCGGGGCCCATGAGACTCCGAAGTTCCGTCAGAGTGAAGTGGGGCCAGGTGGGATGAGGAAGCCCTGAAGGAATTGATCCAAAACGCGAACCAATGGTTTCCACAGGAAGATGAAAAAATCTTACCAGAAAAGTGACAAGTAAGATGACGACGATAGAGCCTGGAATTTTTCGGGGAATTCTTTTGCCGAGTTTGGGCCAGACCAACAGAATGAAAAGGGAAAGAAGTGATAACCCGAGAGTTGTAAAATCCAGAGTATGAAAGGCTTTAAAATAAATTTCCCATTTGTTCAAAAAATCAGCGGGGAGATTTCCCGTTTTTAAACCAAAAAAATCTTTTATCTGGGATGAAAAAATCACGACAGCAATGCCGGAAGTAAAACCAACGGTAAGAGGGTAGGGAATAAATTTGATAATCGTACCGAGTCTTAACATTCCCATGCAAATCAGAATGGCGCCCGCCATGAGTGTGCATAAAAGGAGGCCGTTGATTCCGTAGCGTTCCACAATTCCGTAAACAATCACCACGAAAGCGCCGGTAGGCCCGCCAATCTGGACTTTGGAACCTCCCAGTAGAGAAATGACAAAACCTGCAATAATGGCCGTGGTTAAACCCCGATCAGGAGTGACTCCGGAGGCAATCGCAAAAGCAATCGCCAGGGGTAGGGCGACAATGCCTACGATCACTCCTGCAGAAAGATCATTGGAGAATTGAGAGAAAGAATAGTTTTTAAGTGTGGAGAATATTTTGGGAAGAAAAAGAGGTTGTTGGAGTACGTGAGCCTTTTGAGGCGAAGAAGTTTTTTTTGCATTCATTTTTAAAGGATCCTTTACTAAAGCGTCTTATAAAAAAAATCTCATTGAAGAATCAAGAAATTTAAGAGAGATCTTGATCTTGCTAAAAATGAATGAGTGAGAGTGAAGATCTGGCTTTGCCAGTCTGAACGAACAAAAATGGGGGACGGGGTTGCGGTTTACTGCAACCCCGATCTAAAATGTTGCAAACCTTGGTTTGGATTAGTCTTGCTGGTGCGATAGGTACGCTTTTTCGTTATGGCCTTGGGACTCTTGTTCAACGGCTACATCCCGCACCTTTTGCTTACGGAACCTTGCTCATTAATATTCTGGGTTGTCTTGTTTTCGGTTTTATCTGGTCTCTTGCAGAGAAAAAAACTTTTTTAAGTTATGAAATGAGGGTGATCGTGCTCGTGGGTTTTATGGGTGCTTTCACCACTTTTTCAACTTATGCTTTTGAAACCGCCCAGTTTCTGAAAAACGCCCAGAGTTCTTATGCCCTCCTCAATATTTTCCTCCAAAATTTTTTGGGAATTGTGGCGATATTTTTGGGGATGAGGTTGGGCCGCTAAGGGCCCCGTATGCGGGGGAAGGGGTTTTGAAAGGAGGGAGAGCTCCACAATAAAATCGTTGATTATTTTTATATGCAGCGGTACTGTTGCTGTATATGGAAATTCAACGTACGCTTGATTTACGTGAACTCCTGGAAAAGAAATCACATTTCTTGCTGGGTCCGCGTTCCACAGGAAAAACGACTTTAATCCGCTCTCAACTCAAAAAAGCTGTTTTGATTGATCTTCTTAAAAGCGCCTGGGAACAACGTCTGCTCAAAAACCCCTCTGATCTTGAGGCCATGATACTCGCACAAAATGAAAAACCTTCGGTGGTTGTCATTGATGAAGTTCAAAAGGTTCCTTCTCTTTTGAATGAAGTTCATCGTCTTATTGAAGAAAAAAAATGGAGATTTTTGCTGACGGGTAGCAGCGCCAGAAAATTAAAAGGGGAAAATATTAATCTTTTGGCAGGGCGTGCTTGGACAGCTCATTTATACCCCCTCACTTGGAGGGAGTTGGGAAGTAAATTCAAGTTAGAACATTATCTTCTCTATGGTGGGCTTCCACAAGTCTATGGCAGCCGGTATCCACAACAGGAATTAGAGGCCTATGCACATACTTATCTACAGGAAGAAATACGAGCAGAAGCCTATGTGAGAAAAATTATCGCTTTTTCCCGTTTTCTAGAACTCGCCGCGCTTTCCAACACACAGCTTTTGAATTTTACACAAATCGGCTCTGATACTGAAACACCGCCCTCCACCATTCGCGAATATTATTGGTTACTGGAGGATACACTTTTGGGTCACCTTCTGCCTCCGTGGACTCGGTCGAAAAAACGAAAAGCCATTCAAACGGCCAAATTTTATTTTTTTGATATAGGGGTGACCCATGCCTTGGCTCAAGTCCAATTTTTAGATCGTCATTCTGATCTTTATGGAAGGGCTTTTGAACATTTTCTCTATATGGAAATCAAAGCTTGTCTGGATTATTTGGGTAAAAAACAAAAGATGTCTTTTTGGCGCTCTATTAATGGCCAAGAAGTTGATTTCATTCTGGGGGATGAGATTGCTATTGAGGTCAAAAGTACTTCAAAAGTCAGTTCTTCCCATCTCAAGGGAATTGAGGCTCTTCAAGAAGAGAATATTTGCAAAAATTTTTATCTGGTTTCACAAGACCCCATTGCTCTTAAAAGGGGAAATCTCTTTATCTTACCTTGGCAACAATTTTTAGAAAAACTGTGGGAAGGAAAAATAATTTAGTTTAGAAGAAAAGAACACCTCTATGACCGAACATCAAAGTTGGAAAGAAGAAAAAAAATCGGCTCATCTCTATAAGCTTATTTCTGCGAAAGAAGAATCTCCTCGCAAGGAATTATTTTTAAAACTTGCCCAAGAGGCAGAAAAACAGGCCCAGATTTGGGCTGAAAAAATAAAAAATAAAGGCGAAAAATTTACAGATTTTTTTTCACCCGACCTTCGAACGCGATTCGTTGCAAAACTTATTCATCGTTTTGACCCCAAACATTTAAAAATTATTTTATCGGCGATGAAAATTCGGGGGATGTCTATTTACTCAAAAGCCGAACCGGGGCATCCACTCCCAAAAAATATTCACGAAGTAGGGCGGCGTCACAAGAGTGTGAGTACGGGCGGCAATCTGCGAGCCGCTGTTTTTGGGATCAATGATGGTTTGGTCTCGAACGCGAGTCTGATTTTTGGAGTGGCAGGGGCTTCTCATGATCCTTTAATTATTTTGCTGACGGGGATCGCAGGATTGCTGGCGGGCGCTTTCTCCATGGCAGCGGGAGAATTTATTTCCGTTTCTTCGCAGCGAGAAATGTTTGAGCATCAAATCGATTTGGAAAAAGAAGAGCTCGCGGAATATCCCGCACAAGAAGCAGAAGAGTTGGCCCTGATTTATGAAGCAAAAGGTTTGCCGCGAGACGATGCAAAAAGTTTGGCGACAAAACTCATCTCTGATCCTGCCCGGGCGCTTGACACCTTGGCGCGCGAAGAGTTGGGTTTAAATATGGAAGAGTTGGGTTCTCCCTGGGGAGCTGCGATTTATTCTTGTTTCTCTTTTGCCGCAGGCGCTTTTATTCCGCTGGTTCCTTTTATTTTTTCTGTCACTTCTTTAGCGCTTCAAGTTTCAGTGATTTGTACCGCTTTTTCTCTTTTTGGGGTGGGAGCTCTCTTAAGTCTTTTCACTGGCAAACAAGCGGTCAAAAGTGGATTCCGCATGTTACTCATTGGGGGCGTGGCGGGGATTGCTACTTTTTTCATTGGTAAACTGTTGGGAGTGACCTTAGGCGGATGAAATTAAACTTGCATGGTTCGACGGGGCTCACCATGTCCCTCTTATTGAAATAAATTGGACATGGTGAGCTTGTCGAACCATCAAATGCCAAATGAACTCACCTCTTTTCTCTCACCGTGATTTTCGTCTTTATATTGCTTCACGATTTTTGGTGCTGGTTTCTTTTCAAATGCTCAATGTGGCGATGGGTCAGTATATTTATGAACTGACTCACAACCCTTTATACTTGGGCTATATCGGTCTGGCGCTGTTTTTACCGAGGTTTACTTTCAATATTCTTGCAGGTCATATTGCAGATCGTTTTGATCGTCGCTTGGTGATTTTGATTGCACGGGCTCTTCAGTTTTTAACCATTCTTGTTTTAATCTTTATTCTTTATTTAAAAGTTTCTTCTTTGGGACTCATCTATTTGCTCCTTTTTTTGATGGGAACAGGGAATGCTTTTGAAGGCCCGGCCAGCCACGCGCTGGTGCCTCATTTGGTTCCGGTGGAACATTTTAAAAACGCAGTCACCTGGAATTCTTCGGTGGTGCAACTTTCTTTCATTGCGGGCCCACTGCTCGCGGGTTGGATTTATGCCTTTGCCGGTCAGGCGATGCTTGTATTTGTCGTGGTTGCTTTTTTACGTTTTCTATCCATTATTTTAATTTATCGGGTTCGACATCGCACAGGTCGTTTGGAAAAATCCGAACTTTCTTTGCAGACTTTACTGGCAGGTATCCGCTATGTCTTTCATAAAAAACTGATTTTAGGCGTCATCTCTCTCGATCTTTTTGCCGTGCTCTTCGGAGGAGCTGTAGCTTTGATGCCCGTTTATGCAAACGATATTTTAAAGGTAGGTCCTTCCGGCCTGGGAATTTTACGAGCCGCTCCTGCTCTGGGCGGAGCCTTGATGGCTTTGGCCTTGAGCCGTCTTCCTCCTTTTAAAAATGTGGGAACCACATTGCTCAGTTGTATTGCCCTCTTTGGGGCAGCCACGATTGCCTTTGGAATTTCCGAAAGTTTTATTTTTTCTTTGATCTGTTTATTTGTCTTGGGTGCGGCGGATATGGTGAGTGTGGTGATTCGCGGAGTGCTCGTTCAACTGAAAACTCCGCCAGAAATGCGGGGCCGAGTGAGCGCCGTCAATCTTGTTTTCATCGGTGCTTCGAATGAGCTCGGGGAATTTGAATCCGGAGTCACCGCCCGATGGTTTGGAACTATCCCCGCCGTGATATTAGGAGGCTTGGGAACTTTGGCAGTGGTGGCCCTATGGTCATGGAAATTTCCGGAGATTCGGGAGTGTAAGAAGTTGGAGAGCCCCTCTTAAATGCTTTATATTCGATTAGGCTATAAATTGGCCAATATTAGTTAATTTTTTTCCAGAAATAGACCAATTTAAAGAAATGTAATGGTTCCCGCACTAAAAACGAAAATATCCCTTTGGCACTATTTTGGGAGTTCCCCTTTATGCGATTGAAACCCTTCCTGCCTTGATCGAACAGAACTTGCCGGATGGATCCTAAAATTTTTTGCCCTGTGTAACAGTATTCTTATTGTGGATCCAAGGCTCAATGAATGAGGCTTTAAGAATGAGACGCGCCCTGCAAAAAAGTGTTCAGCTTGGTGAGAGTATTTAAAACAGGAGGATCGGCGGTGTAGGCATTTTTGATATATCGGATGGTTTTTCGAATATTCATGACGGTTTTGACATCTTGTACCGAACTAAAAGCAATGAAGTCTTGATCAAAATAAGTGGTGACCAAGTGATGCAGTTGCTGAATGAGTTTTTTGAACTGTACCTGTTCTTCATTTTTTATCGAATGAAGTCGGCGTGGCAAAAAATCATTTTCCCGGTGACCTCTCCGGTAAGCTTGAAGAATGGAAGACTGAATCCACCAAATACGATTGGCATTTTTCTGAAGCTGGCTTTGAAGCCCTGTGAGTTTTTTGGAAGCCGTTATAAAGGGGTTCATTAGGGGAATTTTATTATTTGGATCTTATAAATTTTGTAGGGGCAAACCTTGTGTTTGCCCTGTCTTTGAAGGGCGATCACAAGGATCGCCCCTACTTGTTTTCCGCGGCCCGTTTTTCCTGATATTTTTTGGTCAGTTCGTCTTGTATGTTCCGGGGCACTGGGGCGTATTTTAAAAACTCCATCGTAAATTCACCTTTGCCCTGGGTGCAGCTTCTTAAGTCTGTCGAGTAACCAAACATTTCTGAAAGAGGAACTTCGGCGTCTACTTGTACATAGTGATTGGCGGTGCCCGTCGATTGAATGACTCCACGCCGTTGATTGATCTGGCCTACTACAGAACCCTGAAATTCTTCAGGCGCCTGGGTTTGAAGTTTCATGATGGGTTCCAAGATAATGGGTTTGCAGGCCGCATAAAATTCTCTCACGGCCGTCATGGCGCAAATGCGGAAGGCCATATCCGAAGAATCGACAGCGTGATAAGCCCCGTCGTTAATGGCGGCGCGGAAACCTACGACCTGAGCCCCAATGAGCAGTCCTTTTTTGAGTTGCTCCTGAAAGCCTTTGTCACAAGAAGGAATAAATTCCCGGGGAATTTTCCCCCCCACAATTTCATCGACGAATTCATAAATTTCAACAGCATCCACCGGCAGAGGCTCAAAGTAACCCCCAATCTTGGCGTATTGCCCGGAACCTCCGGTTTGTTTTTTATGCTGATAAACAAAATCTGTTTTTTTGGTGATGGTTTCCCGGTAAGCCACCTGAGGTTGCCCGGCGACGACTTCGCAAGCATATTCTCGTTTCATTCTTTCAATGTAAATTTCCAAATGCAGTTCTCCCATCCCTGAAATAATGGTTTGGGCCGACTCTTCATCCCGATGGACTCTAAAAGTGGGATCTTCTCGCGAAAAACGATTGAGGGCTTTCGAAAAATTTGCAGATGCGGCTTTATCTTTGGGGGCGACCGCCAGGGAAATAACCGCATTGGGCACATGCATGGAAGTCATGGTGTAGCGAATGGATCCATCGGTAAAAGTATCTCCCGAAGCACATTCTACTCCAAACATCGCCACAATATCTCCGGCCTGAGCCATATCAATATCGTGCATTTCGTCTGCGTGCATGCGAACCAGTCTGGGAATTTTCACTTTCTTTTCATTCACCGAATTGACAATCCAATCTCCTTTGCCAATTTTCCCCTGATAAATTCTCATGTAAGTCAGTTGACCAAAGCGACCATCTTCGAGCTTGAAAGCCAGTCCCACAAAAGGTTTGTCAGGATTCGATTCCAGAATTACTTTTTCCTCGTTCTTTCTTTGGTCGTGGGCCACGTTGGTCCCTTCCATGGGATTGGGAAGATAATGCCCCACGGCATCCAGCAAAAGTTGAACCCCTTTATTTTTATAGGCGGAGCCCATCATCACGGGAGTAAATTTAAGACTTAAGGTCGCTTTTCGGATGGCTTTCTTTAAAAGATCTGCCGGGACTTCTTTGTCCTCCAAATAGAGATGAGCGACTTCGTCATCAAAATCTCCGGCGGCGGCAATGAGTTCGTGCCTGCGTTCGGTGGCTTCTTGAAGTAAGTCCTCGGGGATTTTTTCCACTCGTATTTTTTCGCCGTTATCTCCGTCGTAATAGTTGGCATTCATTTCAACGAGGTCGATGATGCCCTGAAATTTATCTTCTGCACCGATCGGCAGGGCAATGAGATGGGCATTGTGGCCGAGTTTGTCGCGTAGCTGGGTCATCACGCGGATGGGATCTGCTCCCGCACGATCCATTTTATTCACAAACGCAATGCGAGGAACATGGTAACGAGTCATTTGCCGATCGACGGTGATCGACTGACTTTGCACCCCAGAAACGGCGCAAAGTACAAGAATCGCTCCATCGAGCACACGAAGAGCCCGTTCCACTTCAATCGTAAAATCTACGTGGCCCGGTGTATCAATAATATTAATGATGCTGTCTTTCCATTCGCAGTAGGTAGCAGCCGATTGAATCGTAATTCCTTTTTCGCGCTCCAAGTCCATAAAATCCATCGTGGCCCCGACTCCGGATTTTCCGCGGACTTCCTCAATTTTATGAATTTTTTTGGTGTAATAGAGAATTCGCTCGGTGAGAGTGGTTTTCCCCGAGTCGATATGGGCAGAAATCCCGATGTTTCTTATTTTTTCGATGTTCGCCATAAAATTAAAACTCCTTTAAAGGGCGAGGCTCATAGCGCAAATCTGCTGAGAAAGTCGAGAGATTTTTTCGGTAGGTTGGAAAAACAGGATTCTTTTATTTTTCAATGTAAAACAGAGGTTCCATTTCTTAAAACACTTGAACAAGTAATGGAGCTGATTCGCATAATACCCAAGTTTCCGGCATCCAAATACCTTCCTCTTAAGCCTGTGAGTACATTTCCATCGGGGCACAGAGCGCTTGTCCGATGATTAACAGTAGCTGAAATATCTCCAACGGAACCCCCCGAATAACGTCGAGTGGAATTTATTACGGGGTCATGAGGGGATCCAGCCGCACCAGAAGAAAACGATGCGCAGATGAGACTCACTCCTTTGATATTGTGAGAAGGGGCCTCTTGACTTCCGTTGGGAGGCGAGACGACATCTGAATAAAAACCTAAACCAATCGGTACGTTGTTAGTCCCACAGGTAATGGGTGAGAGCAGGCTATCCGAATGACCTAGGGTGCCCGTTGAGATTTGCCGATTCGTCACTCCATTTACGGTGAGATTACCACAGACGAGTCGTAGACCGTTGACACGATTATATCTTCCCGTTTGCCCCTGAAAGCCCATGGCAACAGAACCGCAGAAAATAGAGGTTTCATTAGATGAGGTTTGTGGCATTGGAGTTCCATCGCGTGGGTTGGGCCATACCACTGGTATCGACTGAGGAGGAGTGTGATACGAAATATTTTGGGTGGGATAAGGTCTGATGGTCATGCTAAATTGTCTCTCTGCTGTTTGCCCCAAGTTATCGGTGACTCTGATACTGATATTTGTGAAAGAGGCAGGTGTTCGAGAAGTGGGTGTGCCAGATATTCTTCCAGTTGTACTTCCAAAACTTAAGGCTTGGGGGAGAGCGGTTTGAACTCGCCAAGTGTAAGGGGTAGTTCCTCCCGTTGCTGCTAAAGTGACATTATAATTTTGTCCTGCAGTTGCCGCGGGTAAAGCAGTGGGAGTCTGAATAGATAAAGGTGGAGGAGATGAATTTGTAGGAGCAGGTAGTGTGTAAGTTGCCAGATCACTTCCTCCCTGAGGATTTTGACTCCCCACCAAAAGCACGTTGCGATTTTCATCAATCCACGTTCCCGTGATGTGAGTGCCTGCCAATAAAGTACTGACAGGACTACTCAGATTGTTGAGATCGAGAACTTTAAGACCCGAATCCGTTCCTACGTAGACTTTACTTTCTGTACTGACTACCGAATGAGCTTGAGAGGTATTAGGGATGAAGTCGCCTGCTTGAAGGGGTGTCGTTGTCAGATTGACGATGTGAAGCCCCGTGGAGGTAGCCATGTAAGCATGTGTGGAGGAAATGGAGAGACTATTTACACGGCCACCTGCAGGAATGGTATCCACCGAGAGAGAAGGAGCATTTAGAAAGATTGCATTATCACGAATGCTATTTTGCAGGTTTTGAATTGAAAAATATTTTACCGCATTGGCTGTACCCGCGTAGAGATTGCCCCGCCCGATCGCAAGGGAATAAACAGGTTCTGTGATGCTCGTGTCATAAAGACGATAGGGTTCGGCGGGTAAATAAATTTTGAGGCCCAGATCAGTCGCTACAAAGAGATAATTATTTTGAGCGGCAAAAGCATGAACGGATGTGTTGTAGAAGAAATGTCGATCGAAACGAAAAGCAGAAGTTGTTCTGTCAGAAACAGATCCTTTTAAAACTCCCGATCCAGTTCCGATAAAAACATCATTGGCAAGAATTCCCAGAGCGTTGACACTGCTGAGAGGAATGTTGGCGTAAGTGCAGGCTCCGCCAATTTCTAAATTGTTATCTGCGACAATAAAATAAACGGTTTGTCCTAAATAAGAGGCGTATTTTAAATCTTTAAGTTCTTCCTCATTAAAATGGCAAGTCCTCTGAAGGGGAAGATCAGAATTTGTTGTAGAAGGGGGTCTTACTCTCGAATTGTTATCTCCCTTGTTGGGTCCACCCCGTGGATTGAATTCTGTCTGAGGTAACACAATTGGAACAGTGGTTTGTTGAGTGGGCGGTATGAATGTCGCTGTAGGTGGGGGAGGGTTATAGGTACAACTTTGTTGTGAGGGGGGAGGAGTTCCTGCACAACCTGTAGGAGAAGCAGTTACATTTCTGATTTGCATGTGATTAGGCTGACAATCTCCCCATGCACCTGTGGAATAATTACAGGGAGGGACACAGTCCTGTTGTGAGGGAGGAGGAGTTCCCGAGCAACCCGTAGGAGAAACTAATACAGTTCGAGTTTGTGTTCCATTAGGCTGGCAAGCTCCCCATTGGTTTACCATGTAATTACAAGAGGTGGTAGACGATGTAGACGGAGGAGGCGTCGTAGGAGTGGGGGGAGGTGTAGAAGAATTAGTAGTGACCGCCTCATTGGCTCCTCCCGTCGGATTTTGCGGGAAAGTTCCTAAAATTTTACAAACATTTTGACTGTGATTTGCATTTGAAACACAAAGGGCAATATCCAAAGGTTGTAGAGAAGAACTGATTCCCAAAACTCCTAAAATTACGCTTTCGGTGTGGTTGTATCCCTGATCTTGGTAGAACAAACGAGGAGAGCCTGTCTGGGAAAGCAAATTCCAATTATTGCTTCCATGAGCAGAAGTGTAGATTCGATAAGTGGAATAAGTTTCGCCCAAAGAATTGTTGAGTCCATAATATACAAAATCAGGTCCCACATTTCTGGGAATATTCGGAAAATACTGGGTTTCCAACAAGCCTGTCGACAAAGCGTTGATATCCAATCCTGTATGAGGCGGCAGGGGCCCAGCAAAGGCTGAAGAAGAAAAGATCAGAAGAACACTGATGAATAAAAGTTTGATGAGATTTTTCTTTTTCATAAGCTTGCCCCCATTTCTGATGATTAAAATGAAGCAAGCTTTGTGCCAGCTTACAAAATGAAAAAGATATTGAAGGATGTTAAAAAAAGTTAAAAATTGAATAGAGCCCAATCTTTAAAAAGCATTCTTTTTTTATATTTTTTTAACAAATTTTTGACGAAGGAGGGTAAAAATCCTCCAAAACACAGGAAACATTTGCCGCCTTTGTGTCAGGAGATTATAAATTTTTTAAATACCGCCTGATTTCATCGTGGTTGCCCAGGCGATGAAGAATGAGAGTGTCTTCTTTATAGCCAAAAACCATCCGGAGTCCCAAGCCTATACGAGCTTCGAATATTCCACTCGAATGAATTTTGCGAAGTCCCACCCCTTGATGTTGATGGGTATCTTTTATGATTCGTGGAATTTTTAAAAGGGTGGAAACAGCGACTTCTCGGTTTTCTGGAGCTAAGTGAGAAAGATCTCTTTGAAAAGATTCCGTTAAGAGGATTTTCATTTTTATTTGGATTTCAGGAAATTTTCAGTCGCCTCGAGGGTTTTAAATTCCTTTGATTTTTCACTGGAGACTTCTTGCCAAAAATTTTCTGCCTGGCTGTCGGTTAAACGGGTGGAGATTTCAAGATCTTTTTCAGAGAGGGGAAGGAGAGTGGCAATTATTTTTGAACCTCTGAGGAGAATGACTTGTTCTCCCTCCAAAGTTTTTTGAATGAGCTCATTTAATTTTGCTTTGGCTTCTTGGATAGTCGCTGTAATCATATCTTATGATAAAAAATAAAGGTTTTTAAGTCAAGTCTTTTATTAAAGATCTATATATAAGACTTATATGAATAATCCCACATCCCTCATTTTTCACCCCCTCACGTCAAAGTTCTGACGATTTTTCATTCTTCTCCGCCGCTTTTAGAATTCCATCATTTAAAAAACCTAAAGATTTCAATGATAAAACCAACCCTGTTTTGATGGCACTCCTTTTGCTTGTTATCTTGTTCAGGAGGAGTTTATGAAATTCAAAAATCTCAAACACGCTTTTGTTTATTTTTTGATGACTACTTTTCTTTCTTCGACTTCTCCTGTTCAAGCAGGCACTTTGCAAGATTTGTGGAATCGGTTTACGGGGAATGCTGGATCCACTGGAGGGACTTCCGTCACGGCTCCTGCGACTACTGATAAATCAACTAACAAATCAGGGAATAGCTCGGTAAGTACTGGGACTTCTGCTTCATCCTCCTTCTGCATCCAAAAAATTTCTGAGCTGCCCCATTTGATGCGACTCTATGAGGAAAAAAAGAGAGCCGCTGCAGAGCTGATCGATTCTGCTTATCCGACGATCAGAGCTCATAGAAATTTTACAGCCGAAGAAATGCGGCAAGTAGATCCGCAAGCGATTGAAAATGTTTTGGTGGCTGCAGGGTTCGATCAAAAATTAAATGCCTATATTCAAAAATATTCTCTTCTGAATACAGAATTAGAACGCGTTTTTAACAGCACTCCTCTGCCTCGATGTGAACCTTCCGTGATCAAAGATATGATGATTGTAACCGCTTTGATGCTTCAACAAACTCTCGAAGCCACCGGCAGTGTTTTCTTGAGTCAAAATGTGAGAAAACTCGAAAGGTCCTTTGACTACAAAATGCCTATTGGAGATCAACTCACTTTTGAAATTATTCGGTCCTCGATTAATGGTCAAATAGACATGCGTGCTCTTCACGACGTTGCCTTGTATGCAGCTTCTGGAGGGAGTGAACGCATTCTTTGGGAGAAAGGATTGTACGAGGGAGTGAATAAAATTTTACGTCAGCTCGATGCCAAAGGCCAAGGCTCGGCGAAACCTCTTTTTATGGGTCATGTGTTTCCCATTCTTTTAGTGACCTGTGATGCTGCGGGGGTCAATAAGGGAATGCAGGCACCGAGTTGTAAACTGATCAATGAGCAAAGTGCCTTGCTCAAAGAATTTGCGCGTAGCGGCAAGGCCAAAGAAGTGATCGCTTTAAATCGTATAGGTACAAAGCCTAAACTCATCGTTTTCCCCGTGGGGACTACCGACGTGCAGAATTGTAACACTGTAAACTTTCCGGCATTGATAGAGTTATATACACCCGAGAGGCTCAATTATGGAGACTGCCCGGTCGCCAATGTAATCTTTAACTGCCCCAGAACCCTGGGGAATCAGCAAGCGTATATTAATGATTGTTCTTATGGCGCTCTTTGTAATCCGTGGGGAAGAATCAGTCTTCTCGGAGCAGGTGGGGCTCCCAGTGGGGGTGGCCGCCAAGAGTTAGCGGGTGGGAGTACAAGTTCTGCAGCAAGTGGGGTAGGAAGAGTGAGTACGGGCAATGGCCCTGCGCTTTCGGATAGATTAGCGGCGTCAGGCCCCACCGGTTTTAATCCCGCAGATCTTCAAAGCCAATTTTGCTCTGGCAATAATACTCTTTCTAGCGCTGCTTCTAGCGCACAGATCCCGGACCTGGGAGGTTGCAGTCCTATTCATCAAACTGCAAAGTTTTGTGGGATGGAATCTGCTGATGGCACGATCATTCCAGAAATGGGAGCCCCGACAGGGGATGATTGTGGGGTGAGGGGGCGTGCGCCTGCAGTGGGAGGGGGGTTGTCCCCAGGTATGGCAGCTGCATACAGGTTAAAGCTCACAGCTGAATTTATAGGGAGAGAAACAGCCAAAGCTTTGGGGAAAGCAGAGTTAGCTGCACAAAAGGCGGCAGTTAAAGGTGCTGCAGAAAAATGGGCTGCAGAAGTAGCTGCCGAAGAGGCGGCAACAAAAGGGGCTTCAACAGCCGGAGGAGTGGCGGGGCTAGCAAATACACTTGGAAGTTTTCTATTTAGTGTAGGCGAAGCTGTTCTCAAAGCATTGCAACAAAATCAAACTCCAACTCCTGGAGTCCCCCCAATGGCAAACAATAACTCAGGAAATACCGGATCGGGTTCAGGGAGCAGCGGAGAAAGTGGGGGTAGTGGAGGGACAGGAGGAGCCACCGCTTCAAATGGAAGTGGCTCAAGTGGAAATAATTCATCAGGCAATAGCACTACCCAAAGTGGCAGTGGTGGCACTCCAGCGGGAGAAGTCCCTAGCAATGAAGGAGGATCAGCGGTAGCGGATTCGTTTGATCCCACTCCTGCCAGTTGCACGGCCCTTGGCAAGGAATTAATAGCTCTCAAACAATGTATCATAGAAGAAATCCAGCCGGGATTAGAGGCGATGGGAAAAGGAAAATTGGGAGCCGCAAAATTAGGAAATGTGGGCAGTGGAAAACCTTCTGGAGATGGCCGAAAAGCACTTTATACCGGAGATGGACCTACACCCGTAGATCCTCAGACAAGCCCGGATCTTTGTGTGGGAGGGCCTCTTGCAGGTGCCCCTGCTCCCTCGGGAGGGGGGGCTAAGAAGGGTTGCGAAGCAATCGTCTGTCCAAACCCGGGGAACCCCGCCGTTTTGGGGCAAGCTTGTTGTGGGCAAAGTCCACGGGATATAGAGGTGGGGGGCGCATGCCCGCTCTGCGATGGAAAACCTGCCTTTGGCCCTGATAAACAATGTTTATCCGAATGCCCGCGTGTAGAAACCAATGTGCCTACCACTGGAGAAGGAGGGCGCACTCCTCCGACTCGCCCAGGAGCTGGCCCTGGCCCCACGAACTTAAATGGAAAACCGGGAGTGGCTCCTTTACCTTTGGGGAACCCGGGAGGAGGAAGACCTGTCGCTTTGCCCGCAGGATCCAGAGGGCCCAGTACTGTAGTGAATGTTCAGCAAGCGACTCCAATGGGGCCTACTAATCTTCAAGGTTCTAGAACGACTACCACAGCAACTCCCACACAGAGGACAACTGCTGTGCCCGCAAGATCTGGTACTGTGGTCAATGTGCAGCAAATGGCTCCTGTAGGGCCTGCGAATCTTCAAGGTTCTAGAACGAGCACAACCCCTCCAACTCAGGGGACAACGGCTTCGCCCACTTACCAAGCAAACCCTGCTCCGACTCTGAATCTTCAACAAATGAATCCCAGTGGAAATGCAACACAGCAAGGGGTTCGGGGAGTTGTTCAGCAGGGAGTTAAGAGGTAAGTTATCTGATCCCCGCTTGGCGGAGTTCTCTTTTTACGGCGCGGTACACGCCTTCAAATTCAGGAAGAATGATGATTTGACTAGAAAGGCGTGCGTCCCACGCCTTTTTGAGGCGCGGTTCTTTTTTACTAAACTCCTTGCAAACTTCATCCAGAGATTTTTTGCGGAACTCCAGTTTTTGTTGAATGGCGTTTTTGATTTCAGCCAGTTCAACACTTCGGGTGGATACCGCCAGATGCCAAAGATCATAGAGATCACGGGGTTCTGTCCGAGCACGGTCCAAGAGAGCCACCACTTTTTCTGTGGTAATTTCATGTAGTGAGTAGACTTGAATATTTTTTTCCTCTGGCAGATCAGTATATTCAATATAACTTTTTAACACTGCACGATTTTCTGGCAAATGAACCAAATGCTCTTTCAGAGTGATATCTACTTTGATTTCTTTATTTGAGATGGGGCCTTCATAGCTCAGATAAAATGTGTAACTGTTTTGATGAGACTGTGAGTCTTCGCGAGAAAAACGAAATACAATCCCGGAAGCTTTTTGGACCTCCTCGTAGACAAGCTCCAGTTCCTTTTTTAATCCTTCAAAGGAAAGTTCTTCCAAAAGAGTAAAATCCAAATCCTCAGAGAAACGATAATCTGCAAAATAGCAACGCTTAAGAGCTGTCCCTCCTTTGAATACGAGCTTCAATCGAAGTGGAACGTAAGAGAGCCCAACCAAAAACCAGGCGATACAATAGTCTCGTTCAAGAATGGTTTCTGGAATACGTCGCCCGCCAAACTGCTTGTATAATCGATTCGAGAGTTTAGAAATCTGGTTTTGTGTGATCATTTAAGTCCTTACTAAATTGAGCAGTTCGTCGGGAGTGATATTTAAACGAAGTTTCCATCGTGCTAAAAACTTTCCTCCGGCAGGGAGCCCTGGATCCAGGAGTTGATAGGTTGCGGTAAGTGTTGAATGGAGTCGATTTATTTCTTGAGGCAATTTAATTTCATAAAGTTCCATTAAGAATCCAAGTCTGCGAATGACCGCCCCCACCTGAAGTCGTAGGGCATAATCGACAAGTTTTGTAAAATCGATTTTCTCTCGTTTGATCCAAAATCCTTTAGCGACTTCGGTGATGCCCCCGCAGTAATTGGGTTCTTTGAGTCCATCCAGGAGGGTTCGTTCCAAATCACTTATTTTTATTTTTTCATTTTTATCCACCCATATTTCAGTGATGCCGAAAAAATCAATAGCTTTACAGCGCACAAATTTAAATTCGGTTCCCAAAATGGTTCGTGGCCGAATGAGGCGTGGTGTAGTGACAAAAATAATCAACTGTGGCTGAGTGACCATCTGGTGCAGATCAAAAGCTGAACCGTGAGAAAGATAATAATCTTTGCCCGCAAGCTCTCGCGCGACAACGTAAGGATTGCCCAGATACTCTCTTTCAAATCCAAGCTCAAAGGGAACCAGACGAAAAAGCCCTGGTTTTAAGCGGGTAGCGATTCCTTTTTTAACCAGATTAAAAACAAGTTGAAGCGCTGCATTGTGATTGATCCCCAGGATTTCTTGCACCTCAGCCAAACGAAAAATAGGGTGATTTCTCTCGTAAAGGTTCAAGACAAGACGCCCCCCTTGTGGGCCTAGTGACTTAGTCCATTCGTTATGTTTTAAATTTAATTTATTATTCATTTAGTAATAATATGAACTTACAATATAATAAAGACAAGGAATTTTCTGCCTCTTTCTGAGTTTGAGAAATCCATAAACAACCCACTTCCGTCAAAATTCCGACAAGTTTTGAGAGGGTAGAGGAAAGCGATGAAATAAACGCCTTAAGTTTCAATGAGTTATAGTTATTTGTTTTTGGCATTGGAATTGCTCTTCTAGTAGTCAGGAGGCATCCATGCTTACATTTAAATCTTTCATCTTATCCTTCACTATTTCTTTTGTTTTCTTTTCCAGTCTTCAAGCCCATGCGGATTGGTTGCAGGATCTCCGAAGAATGGTATCGGGTTCTAGTTCAGGTTCAGCGACTTCTACACCGCCTGCTTCTACGGATAGATCGGGAAGTAAGGGAAATACAGCGGCTCCTGTTTCTCCTCCCGCTGCTTCAGGCCCCACCCTTTCTGTACTTCATATTCCCGAAGCAACTTTTACAGATTTGGAAGGATGTTTGATCACTCCTCGTACATCTCTCGTTACTCAATCTTGCAATCAAAGTATTACGCGTGCTTTTCAAGATGCCCGCCCGAACAGACAAGCCACTGTTTTTTCCTGTCCGTATATTTTGAGAATGGGGATGTTGAAGATACAAATGATGATTCCAGATTTAGGAAAACCCAATGTGGAAGGCCTTGAAAATGATCCCCGCGCTCAGGTGGATTTGGCGAAGGATCAAGTTTTTTATAAAGAAATAAAAAAAATGATGAATCCTTCTGCTTTGCCTGCAGGGGAGAAAGATCCTACCGTTGCGAAATATCAATTTTTTTATACCGCTTCTCCAGATCAGATGGAGCGACTGGCAAAAGGGCTTGAGGATGCGATTCCCATCGTGTTGAGAGAGCTGCGAGATAATGGCTTGCAGAGTTGCGAAGCTCCGATGATTCGCTATTTGGCAGCGAAAGTAATGTTGCCGCTTTCGGATACGAAGCGAGGATCCAATTTTTTTCTAGAGCACAAAACCACTTTAGAAAGAGGGGGATGGTTAACGGACAAGGCGGAAGTTTATGATATTTTTTCCGGTCGAATTTTAAGCTTACCCTTTCAGGGAGAGTATTTAAGGTTTTTGAATACATTGGCAAACCCGCGTGGGGATTGCATGTTAGCGGGCATGATGTCTCATTTGGGCACGAGTGCAAGTCATGAAACAAGCCTTTCTTGCCCGAATCGATGTGATGATCAGGGACAATTGCAAATTCCTGGGCAACCCGGTGTTCCTCAGCAGAGTGGGGGTAGGGGTGGGATCGGGGGAGCTTCTTCAGAGCTTTCTTCCAGGGGAAGCACTTCTTCATTAGAGGGTTCTGCGGCGGGATTAAGTGGAGGAGGAAGAGGAAATTTTGGGGGCCCTTCACAAAACCCAGGGTGCCGTGCTTCAGGGGATATGAGCTATCAAGGTTTTTCAGCCTCCTCCGTGGGAGCCATCCCCGGTGCTTGTTCCATAGGGGAAGTGAATATCCAAGGCCCTCTGGCCAATGATCCACAATTTAAAAATGTCATGTGCCATGCCAATATTGCGTCAGGAGGAATTGATTTGATGAATCCGGATAGTTTGATAGCTTTAAGTGGAATTCCCTCGGGGGGAAGATGTCATCATGGACCTGGAGATGAGGCAAAACCGGGTGGAGGAGAAGCAAAAAAACCTGAACCGAAAACAGAGCCTAAAAAAGAAGATAAAGGGCCCGTTGAGGTGAAATCAAAAGATCCAGAAGGGCCCAAAGTGATTTTTGATAAAGAGGGAGGTGCTCAAGTAGATTTAGGAAAATCAAATCCAGAGGCATTAGCCGGAGAACAACAAAATAAATTAAGAGAGGTGAGAGATAAAGTAATAACATTAATTGCAGAGGGAGGGGTAAGCCCAGAGCAAGGGACTAAAGGGGTGAAAGCTCTTACTCGTCTTATCGGTGATATCAAAGTTCCCCAAGATTGTGCCAACCCGGGTGCTTGCAAGTCCGATTGTAGTGATGCGGAACAAGAGATCAGTGAAGCCCATCAATGTGATCAACAATCCTTGAGTGGCCTGCGTACAAATGACGGGCGTTCAGTAATCCGAGGAGTTCCCGCTGGTGATTCTCTGGGAAGAGAACCCCGATTGGAACGCTCCACCGGTGAAGGAACTGAGCAGAGAGGGCCGGATGCTTGTAATGCTCAGCCAGGAACCGGAGATAGAGATAGCCTGGCTTGTAAATTTTCTTCGGATTGCGCCACTCCTCCCGCTCCAGGCGCTGGAGGTTGTTGTGGCGTACAACATATGAGTGCAAGGATTGCCGACACGAGTTGTTTTAAGGCGATTTGTGGTCAGGTAGAAACAGTGGGCCCTCCTCCGGGAACGCCTACTCGCAATCCTCTTCCTCCTCCCGGGGGAGGCGGTGGAGGCGTGAATCCCCCAAGCCCTGGCCCCACGAACTTAAATGGAAAACCTGGAGTGACTGCTTTACCTATGGGGAACGTGGGAGAAGGAAGAACAAACGCTTTACCCACTTACCAAGCAAACCCTGCTCCCAATACTCAGGGCACAACGACTTCCGCTCGTGATGGCTCGGGTACCAAATCGACTACCAGAAGCAGCTCCCAGACAGGGACAAACACTCAGCAACCGGCTTCAAGTACCACGGAGCAACAAGGGGTGCGCAACTTACTACAGCAGATGCAGGGAGGAAGAGTGCAGCGTTAATTTTTACCGGCTCAAATTTAAAATAGGGCCTTGATTGTTCAAGGCCCTATGTTTATCTGGTTCTATGAAAATTGTTCTCTATCATCCGGAGATCCCTCAAAACACGGGAAACATTGGCCGTTTGTGCGTTGCCACGAATACCCCCTTGTATTTGGTTCGACCTTTGGGGTTTTTTATCGATTCAAAAGAAATTCGTCGTTCAGGATTGGATTATTGGGAAAATCTTGATTTCACTCTGGTGGATTCTCTTGAAGAGATAAAAGAACAAAATCCTGGGTCGCGACTCTGGTATTTGAGTACAAAAGGAAAACAAATCTACACCGATGTAAAATATCAGAAGGATGACATCCTTGTGTTTGGATCCGAAGGTTCCGGGCTTCCTCCAGAAATTTTTGAGAAATATCCCGATTCTATTTTGACCATTCCCATGTGGGGTCCTGTGCGTAGTTTGAATTTGGCAACGACGGTGGGAGTGGTGTTGTATGAGGGGTATCGGCAGATAAAGAAATAGATGTCATTCCTGCGAAAGCAGGAATCTAGTTGGAGTAAATGGATCCCCGTTTTCACGGGGATGACAAGAGTGGAAAATTAAAATACAAATTATGAATCAATATCATTATACAGTCATTCTCGATCATCAAGCGGAGGGCGGTTACCATGTCTTTTGTCCTGCTCTGCCCGGTTGTCGCAGTGAAGGAGACTCCCTGGACGAAGCCTTGGAGAACATTAAAGAGGCAATGGAAGTTTACGTAGAAAGTCTTAAAACACATGGGGAAGAAATTCCATTATCCTAATGTCATTCCTGCGAAACTTGCCCTCGACACTGATCGGGGGGCAGGAATCTCACGTCAAAATAAATCTTCATAAAGATCTTTCCATTGTGGGTTCATTTTTTTAATCAATTCAATTTTCCATTCCCTTTTCCATTTTTTGAGTCTTTTTTCGCGTAAAATGGCATTTTCAGGATCATCGTAACATTCGTAATAAACTAAACGAGTCACATTATATTTTTCAGTAAATCCTTTCACGATTTTATTTTTATGTTCCCAAACTCTTTTTGCTAAGTTCGAAGTCATGCCAATATAAAGTGTTGTGTTTCTCTGATTGGCCAAAATGTAAATGTAGTAACTTTTCATTTTTTATCATGTGGATTCCCGCTTTCGCGGGAATGACCCATGCAAAAACTCTAAAACCACCTTTGCCAACTCCTCCGGTTTTTCGTGGTGTACCATGTGGCCGCAATTTTTGATTTCCACTTTTTTTGAATCTTTTGGAAAATGTTGAAACCAGTCTTTCATTTCTTTTTTAAGATTATCGGACTTTACCCAATCATTCATATTACTGAGATTCGCATAGACTAAAAGACATTGAGCCTGGATTTTTTCCCAAAAAGGATAGAATTGGGATTTTGAGAGGGTGTAGGGTTCTGCCAGGATATGTTTGGGATCCGCCGCCATCCTGACTCCACTGGCCACTCGTTTGGTTAAATGTTTTGCAAAAAAAAGCGCGCGATCCAAAGGGAGGCGTGGATTTATTTCGGTGAGGCGCTTGGCAAAATGGGAGAGATCTTTAAAAGTGTTAAATCCTTTTAAATGAGAAAGTTGTTCAATCCAGGTTCTTATTTTTTCAGGGCCCCGTTCGGGAGAGTTGTTGCGAAAAGCAAAACCTTCGACATTGATAAAATGACTCACACGTTCAGGAAAAGCTCCTGCATAAAAAGAAGAAATACCCCCACCCAGCGAATGCCCTAAAATACGCACTTTCTCACGGGGTGAAAACTTTTGAAGAATCGCGTGCACATCCGCTACATATTCTGCAAAAAAATAACCTAAAGGGTTGGGGGTATGTGCGCTTTTTCCGTAGCCTCTTAAGTCGGGCGCAATACAGTAGAAATCTTTTTCTAAATATTCACACAAAAACTGAAAACTGGCTCCCATGTCCAGCCAGCCGTGAAAAAGAAAAAGTTTTGGTTTTTTAGGATTGCCCCAAAAGTAGAATTGATGTTCTAAGTGATGGATTTTAAATTTGCGTGATTTCATAATTGATCAGGACATGGTGAGCTTGTCGAACCATCGCTCGAGTGAGCTCTCTTCATGGTTCGATTTAACTCACCATGTCCAATAGTGTCCAATATTAAAAAAGGAAAAATTATGGCCAACGAAGTGGAAAAAATTATTTTCTCGATGAACCGTGTGGGGCGTGTGCATCCCCCCAAGAAAGAAGTCCTCAAAGATATTTCTCTGGGATTCTATTATGGAGCCAAGATCGGGGTTTTGGGTCTGAATGGCGCTGGCAAAAGTAGTCTTTTAAGAATCATCGCAGGAGTCGATAAAGATTACATCGGAGAGCTCAGCTTTTCGAAAGATTACAGCGTTGGCTACTTGGAACAAGAGCCCAAGTTGGATGCGAATAAAACAGTGCGAGAAGTGGTGGAAGAAGGCGTTCAGGAAATCGTCGATCTCCTCAAAGAATTTGAAACCATCAATAACAGTTTTGGAAATCCAATGAACGACGATGAAATGAATAAACTCTTGGAAAGACAAGCGGTGGTTCAAGAAAAACTGGATCATGCCAATGCTTGGGAACTCGACAACCGGCTTGAGTTGGCGATGGATGCCTTAAGATGCCCCGAGGGAACTGCCAAAATTGCAAACCTTTCGGGAGGAGAAAAAAGACGCGTGGCCTTGTGCAGACTCCTCTTAAAAGAACCTGACATTTTACTTTTGGATGAACCTACGAACCATCTCGATGCCGAATCTGTTTTTTGGCTCGAGCGCCACCTTCAACAATACAAAGGAACGGTCATTGCGGTTACTCACGACCGGTATTTTTTAGATCACGTCGCCCAGTGGATTTTAGAGTTGGATCGGGGCCATGGAATTCCCTGGAAAGGCAACTACTCCTCATGGCTCACACAAAAAGAAGCCCGCTTAAAATTAGAGGAGAGATCAGAGGATAAGCGCCTCAAAACCCTGGAGCGAGAACTCGAATGGATTCGCCAAACCCCATCTGCCCGCCGCGCAAAAAGTAAAGCGCGTATTACGAACTATGAAATTTTACTCAATCAGTCGAATGACAAGCTCGCGGAAGATATTGAAATTTTTATTCCTCCCGGTCCTCGTTTGGGAACCACAGTCATTGAAGCCCAAGGGGTGGTAAAAGCTTACGGAGAAAATCTTTTATTCGAAAATTTGAATTTCAAACTTCCCCAGGGGGGGATTGTAGGCGTGATTGGTCCGAACGGTGCGGGTAAAACAACCTTGTTTAAAATGATTATGGGTTTGGAAAAACCCGATCAGGGGACTTTCAAAGTGGGAGAAACTGTCAAGCTCGGTTACGTCGACCAAAATCGTTTTGCTCCCGATGATAAAAGAAGTGTCTACGATTGTATTTCGGGGGGCAATGAAATGATCCGTTTGGGTTCCCGGGAAATGAATGCGCGAGCTTATATCGCCCGTTTTAATTTTTCGGGCAGCGATCAGCAAAAATCCATCGCCGTTCTCTCCGGAGGAGAGCGCAATCGCGTGCATTTGGCGTTGGCCTTGAAAGAACCCGGAAACGTTTTGCTTTTGGATGAACCCACGAATGACTTGGATGTCAACACCCTGCGCGCCCTCGAAGTCGCCCTCGAAAACTTTGTCGGTTGCGCCGTAGTCATCAGCCATGACCGTTGGTTTCTCGATCGCATCGCGACTCACATGCTGGCTTTCGAAGGCAATAGCCAAGCCGTTTGGTTCGACGGCAATTTCTCCGAATACGAAGAAGACAAGAAAAAACGCCTGGGCGCTGAAGCCGATCAGGTACATCGGATTCGGTATAAGAAATTTAAAAGGCAGTAGGTTTTATCAGGGGCATTCCATTTCTTAAAAAATATTCCTTCACAAAACCCATCCACTCCCCCCGATGGGGATTTTTGAAACTCAAATAACCCAGGGTGGATAAAACAATTAAAAGACAAGAAAGTGAAATCACCCCATTTCGATTGAGTTTTTTCTTGATCACTAAAGTCTCAGCCACCAAATCCCCGAGGCGTTGTTTTCGGCGAGAAAGAATCAGCAAGGGATAACCCAAAATCATATCCAGAGGGAGAAAAAGATTGCGGATGATGGCGGCACTTGCGTCCAGGGGTTCTCCATTTTCCAAAACTCCCTGGCGTTTCAAAATAAATTTTCCAGGCGTGGTGGAGCTTGCGAATTCAAAGATCATAAAATAACAAAGACTTAAAAAAGGAAACAGGCCCAGCAACACTTGAAACAGGATTTTATGGTCGGGATTCAAGGCCGAGAGGTAAAGGCCCAAAAAAATTCCATACAAAAGAAGATCAAGAAAAAAAGTGAGTGCCCGCACAAGAGTGGAAGCTAAAACAGCAGATCGAAGATCAATCGGAGTCAGGCGTTGCCTCGTTTTTTTGATCACCAGGGTTCGCGCCGCCCTGTCTCCCAGGCGCTGGTAAGAGGGAGAACTTTCCATTGAGAGCACGGCGATGAGAAAGAAAAAGGGATAATCAAAAATTCTGCAGAGGTTTCTTAAAAAAATATTGGCAAGAGGGGGTTTGTCGCCTTCCATATCCACCACCCGCAGGCGGCACAAGAGTTTGCCGGGGGTGGCACCGCCAATAGATTCAAAAAGAAGGTAGTAGAAAAATGAAAAAATAAAAAACCCGGAGATATAAAAAACAAATTGCCAAAGAATTTCCCCTGAATTTTGTTTGAGCAGAAAATTATTTTTAAGCAGGGCATAGAGCGCAAAGTTCATGTAAACCAGAATCACTGTATCCAGAAAAAAAGCGGCAAAACGGTCTCGTGGAAGAGCGGGATGAATGGGAAGCTCCGCCAAAGGAGCCAGGGGAGAAGAAATTTCAGAGACGACCCGGCTCTCTTCTTCAGGAAAATTTTGCAGCATAACGACTCCTCCAATTTAAAAGTTTGGCGGGTTCATCGGTGATGATTGCGTCTGCACCTTGTTCCATCAGTTTTTTGCTTTCTTCTTCTTCGTCCACTGTCCAGACCCAACATTGATATCCTTTTTGGTGATATTTTTGAAGCGTTCCATTTTTTACCAAGGCCTGGGACAGATGAAGAGAAAAAGGATGAAAATAAAAAGCCCAACCTGCACGGCGAGACAGCCCCCATTGTTTTTCAAAAAATAAATAACCTCTTTTAATTTCAGGAGCGATTTGCTCCATGCGATGCAAGGCGAAAATATTGAAAGAAGAAACGACCACTTGATCGACAAGATTCCATTTTCGAATGAGTGAAACCAGTTTTTCTTCACGACCATCGTTTCGAAGATTTGTTCCCTTGATTTCAATATTGATGATCATGTCATGTTTTAAAAGATCGAAAACTTCTTCCAGAGTGGGGATTTTTTCTCCGGAAAATTGGGGAGAAAAGTGAGACCCGAAATCCATTTTTTTTAGTTCTTGAAGCGTGTGATGTTTCACCCAACCATGAACCCCGGACAGGCGATGCAGAGTTTCATCGTGAGTGACAACTAAAACTTTATCTTTGGAGGGCATGACATCGAGCTCCACTCCGTCTGCTCCCAATTCTTTTGCTTTCTGAAAAGCAGAAAGAGTGTTTTCAGGAGCTTCACGATTGGCGCCACGATGGGCAATAATGAGAGGTTTTTTATTCATAAAGTTTCATAAAGTTTAAAATAGCAAGAGCTGAAATTGCCGCTGTCTCCGCCCGAAGCGTGTGGTGCCCAAGAGAGTAAGAAACAAATCCGGCTTTTTCCGCCATTTTTAATTCTTGAGCAGTAAACCCTCCTTCAGGGCCAATTAACATCACTGTCACTCTTCTTCTTACCCCCTCCCCTTGAGGGAGGGGGTTGGGGGAGGGGGGATTCAATAAAATTTTTAATGCATCGACTTTTTTATATTTCTCACAGATTTCTTGCAAAGAAAGAATAGGACCTATTTGGGGAAGCAAACTTTGTTGCGATTGTTTGAGAGCCGCTTCGGCAATGCGTTGCCATCTTTTTATTTTACTGGATTTGTCTTTTTCAGAAGCACATTTCACCGTGCTTCGCTCTGAAAGAAAAGGGAGGAGGGTGTGAACCCCCAACTCTGTTGCTTTTTCTACCAACCAATCCATGCGTGGATTTTTGAGAATCGCTTGGCAAAGGATAAGGCGAGGAGATTTGGAAACAGATTTTTTAATCGATAAAATTTCCACGATGACGGGTTCCTGATTTTCAAGAATTTTGGCTTCAAACGTTTGGCCTTGTCCATCACTTAAAAAAAGGATGTCTCCCTTTTTTTTTCGAAGCACATGCAGAAGGTGGTGAGACTCTGTTGCATTGAGAGTGGCCACTTGTCCTTCAATTTGATCTGGAGAAATGAGAAAAAGTTTCATTTTAGAATTCCCCCCTCCTTTGCAAGGAGGGGGTCAGGGGGAGGTAGAGGTTTGCTGGAGTTGTAAGCCTCACGCGAAATTCTACCCCCTCTTAATCTCCCCCTTGCAAAGGGGGAGAATTTTTTTGTTTTAAAAAATTGAGAAGAATAACTTTTTCTGCCATTAAAGAGGGAATTAATCTATTTAAAAAGGAGGCAACATGCAGGAAACCTCAACTCATTCTTTGGTCGATTGGGAAAATCGAAAAGAAATTGGTTTTTTAAACGGTTTCATCAGAAGCTTGAAAAAATCTCTCTTTGAACCCAGTGCTTTTTTTAGATCAGTTTCTCCCGAAGGAGATTATACAAACCCACTCTTTTATGCTCTTATTTGTTTGACTCTTGGAAGCTTGCCGACGATTTTTTATGGGCTATTTTTTGAAAGTTTAAATTTACTTCAACCGATTCTTCATCGTGCTTCTTACAACCTGGTCCTTTCACCTTTTATTGCCTTGGTGACCGTGATGATCATTCCGGTGATTGGTTTTTTTCATCTCTTTGTTTATTCCGCTGTTTATCATCTTTTTTTGTGGATGGTGGGAGGAAATAAAAAAGGCTATGAGGCCACTTTTCGTGCCTTTGCTTATGCTCAGGGGCCCCAATTTTTTCAGATTGTCCCCCTGATAGGCCCTTTTATAGCTATTGTATGGAGTTATGTCCTTCTTGTGATTGGGTTCCGGGAAGTACAAGGTATTTCGACGGGAAAATCACTATTCGCCACTTTGCTGCCTTTGCTCATTCTTTTTTCTTTGCTCATTTTATTAGTGATCGTGGTTGTGATTTTGGTGATGGTGATTGGAGTAAAATTGTATGGGATGCACTAAAAAGAAAGCTCGCCCAGTGGCTATCGCTCTTGATTTGGGGGGCACCGATCTCAAAAGTGGAGTGCTAAGTGAATCAGGAAAAATTTTACATCAAAACACGACGCCTTCAGAATCTCAAAGAGGAAAGAAAAAAGTTTTGGAAAAAATTCTTTCTGCCATTTCTCAGGAAGAAATTTGGGCAAAAGAAAAAGGGTGCCTTGTGAAAGGCGTGGGATTGGGAATTCCAGGAATTATTTCTTATCCCCAAGGAGTGGTACATCGCTCGCCTCATTTTCCCGATTGGAAAGATTTGCCTCTCAAGTCTTTTTTAAAAAAACATCTTGGGTTGCCTTTTGTGTTGGATAACGATGCCAACATGGCCACGTTGGGAGAGGCCTGGAAAGGGGCGGGCAAAGGGTGCTGCAATTTTATTTTACTGACCTTGGGGACAGGGATTGGCGGCGGAATTCTTCTGAATCAAAAAATATTTCGGGGGGATTCCGGTTTTGCCGGAGAGTGCGGTCACTTGGTGATTGATAAAGAAGGCTTGCCCTGTGCTTGTGGAGGGCGGGGTTGTTTGGAAATGTATGCCTCGGCCTCGGGGATTCAGGATGGCCTGCATACCCCCGAACAACTTTTTGACTTGGCTTCTCGGGGAAATAAAAAGGCCCTGCGAATCTATCAAAAATTTGGAGAAGCTTTGGGCACAGGCATTGCCTCACTCGTGAATATTTTGGATATTGAACTCATCCTTTTAGGGGGCGGGCTTTCGGGGGCATGGCAAATTTTTATTCCATCCACCCGCAAAGCTATTCAAAGACACACTTACCCCACCACTGCAAAAAAAATCCAACTCAAGAATGCTGCTTTGGGAAACGACGCAGGTTTGATGGGGGCAGCGAGGGCGATGTTTATTTGTTGAGAATTTCACAGTCTGATAGTCCACGAAAATCATTATCGAGTGTGAGGAGTTTCGCATCATGATTCTGAGAAGTGAGACAGATGATGCCATCTTTTTCATAAATAATAAGTTTTTGGCCAGATTTTATATGAAGTTTGTCACAGATTTTTTTTGGGATACTTACGCGATAATTTTGGGTGACGTGTCTGTAAATCATAGCTAGGCAAGATATTTGAATGAATGATTAATTAATATCAATATTCTTTTACTTATTAAACCCCTTTCATCCCATTTGACTTTTATTTTCCTCCCCCCTACATTTCCTCCCCATAAAACCAGGAGGATCTTGTGAAAAAATTATCATTTTTATTTCTTATTCTTTTATTCTCCACTTCAGGAATGGCAGCTTCTCCCCCAGCACCCGTAGCCTTTCCAGAGGTGGCGGCGAAGACCTCCGTTGCTTTTTGTGCAAAAATGGAAGAATGCGCCACCCAAAAAATTCCCCAAGAAAAATGTGTGAGGGAAATGCAGAGCACTTTTCAACTCAGCTATGAGGCCCTTCCTAAAACCAAAAAAGTGGAGGTGCAAAGCAGTGATTTGGAGCTTTGTACAAAAAGTATCAAGAGTTCAACTTGCGAGCAACTGAAGACTGCTCATCAATTAAAGGGTTGCGATTTTATTCAGAAGTTGGGTTCTTGATTTCTCTCTGTTTGTATAAAACTTTTAAATATGAAAGAGTTGGGAAAATGAGGGATTTTTTTGTGCGCCAAACAATTAAAGCTTTTATACATAAAGGCGATCAACATTATGTGGCAGAATGTTTTGAAATTCCTGTGGTGACTCAGGGTAAAACAATGGATGAGGTGATTTCTAATTTGCAAGAAGCAGTGGGATTGCATTTAGAAGGAGAAGATTTTAATGAATTGGGTCTGGTTGAAAATCCGACTTTGCTAGTTACATTAGAACTTGAGACCCATACTCATGCCGCATAGATTACGACCTGAATTTGTTAGAGTTTTTTTCTTTCTTTACCCTCTCCCTTGACGGGAGAGGGCCAGGGAGAGGGTGATACGATTGAAAAGTACATTATTATTTGGAAGGTTTCATGAGATCACCCGCCCCCTAACCCCCTCCCGTCGAGGGAGGGGGGGATGTCTTCGATTAATTTTATGATCACATTCAAAGAATTTTTAAAAGCCTCCCAGCAGGGTAATTTGATTACCCTCTCCCAGCAAATCCCAGCCGATCTGGATACGCCGGTCTCTGCACTTTTACGTTTGGCGAAAAATGAGAAGCACGCTTTTCTTTTTGAAAGTATGGAGGGAGGAGAACGCTGGGGGCGCTATAGTTTTTTGGGAATTTCTCCGCGTTTGATTTTGGAATTTGGTCAGAATCGGTGGAAAATTTACCGCCGTGGAGTTTCCCCTAAAAAATTTGAATCAGGAAATGGAGATCCGCTCATCCCCTTAAAAAAAGAAATGAGCCGCTTTCAACTCGTGCCGGATCCCGGTTTACCCAGGCTTTGCGGTGGGGCGGTGGGTTATTTGGGTTACGACATGGTGCAGCTTTTTGAAAAGATTCCCTCTTTGGGCCATCCGGGGCTTTCATTTCCCGAAAGCTATTTTGCCATTTACGATCACCTGGTGATTTTTGACAACCTTCGCCATTCGGCTTTTGCCGTGGTGAATGCTTATCTGGATGGAAAACAATCTGCAGAAAAAATTTACAAGCAAGCCGTTCGCGAGTTGGAACAAATCACGGGAAAATTCAAAAGATCTTTGTCTCCCCAGGAAAGATCAAATTCCAAAAAGAAAACAACCCTGCATTGGAAAACCCGAATGCAGGAAAAAAATTACTGCGAAGCGGTTCTCAAAGCCCAAGAATACATCAAGGCCGGGGATATTTTTCAAGTTGTGCTCTCCACCCGTTGGGAGGCAAAAGCAAAAATAAATCCTTTGCAACTTTATCGTGCATTGCGCGCTTTAAATCCCTCTCCTTATCTTTTTTATCTGAAGATGGAGGATAGGGCCTTGGTGGGTTCTTCTCCGGAAGTGATGGTGCGCTTGCAGGGGAGCAAGGCGACTTTGCGGCCCATTGCGGGCACGAGGAGACGTGGAAAAAATCCGGAAGAAGATCTTGGGTTTGAACAAGAAATGTTGGCGGATCCCAAAGAACGGGCCGAACATATTATGCTTGTGGATTTGGGGCGAAATGATTTGGGCCGTGTGTGTCAGACGAATTCCGTGAAAGTGACGGATCTGATGAAGGTCGAACGCTACTCACATGTCATGCACTTGGTTTCTAATGTAGAAGGAGAGCTGCGAAAAGATCAGGATGCCTTTGATTTGTTGCGGGCTTCTTTTCCCGCGGGTACTTTAACCGGCGCTCCCAAAATTCGGGCGATGCAAATTATTGAAGAGATTGAGCCCGTCCGAAGAGGCCCCTATGGGGGATGTGTGGGCTATATTGATTTTGCGGGTAACCTGGATACGGCAATTACGATTCGATCGGTTGCCATTGATCCGCAAAACCTTTATGTTCAAGCGGGAGCGGGAATTGTTTATGATTCTATTCCCAAACGCGAATACCAAGAGTGTCAAAACAAGGCGAAGGCCATGATGGAAGCGGTGAAAAAATGTTGCTCATGATCGATAACTACGATTCGTTTACCTACAACCTCGTGCAATATTTGCAAGAGTTGGGGGAAGACGTTCGCGTGTTTCGGAACGATCAAATCACTTTGCCACAGATTGAAAAATTACATCCTTCAAAAATTGTCATTTCTCCAGGGCCCTGTACTCCCAATGAGGCGGGTATTTCTTTGGAGCTGATTCGTGAGCTTGCCAGCAAAGTGCCTATTTTAGGAGTTTGCTTGGGACATCAGGCGATTGGCCAGGTCTTTGGAGGAAAAATTGTGAGAGCGCCGCGCATTATGCATGGGAAAACTTCTCCCATTCATCATGATAGCAAAACAATTTTTGAAGGCCTCAGTAATCCCTTTGAAGCGACACGTTATCATTCTCTGGTCATTGAACCCTCGAGCGTTCCCGCATGTTTGGAAGTCAGTGCGCGAACCGCAGAAGGCGAAATTATGGCAGTTCGGCATCGCAAGTATCCTGTGGAAGGGGTTCAGTTTCATCCCGAATCGATTTTGACAACGGAAGGGAAAAAATTGCTCAAAAATTTTTTAACATTATATTGTCACCCCCGCCCTGGATGACAAAAGTTTTTTATGATGGATTCTGTTTTAACAAAATTAAAAAATAAAAAAAATCTGACAGCGATTGAAGTGGCGGGAGTTTTCCAATCTGTTTTTTCAGGAAAAATTTTGGAACAAGAGCTGAAAGATTTTTTAAAACTTCTGGCAGAAAAAGGGGAGAGCTCCGAAGAGCTTTATGCGGCGGTTCTTGCTGTCCAAGAAAAACAGATCCCGTTTATGAATTCTTGTCCGGATGCCGTGGATAATTGTGGAACGGGTGGAGATTTGTCAGGTTCTTTTAATATTTCCACCGCAGCCGCTCTGGTGGCTGCAGCGGCAGGAGCCCAGGTCATTAAGCACGGAAATCGCGCCGTCTCGTCCCAGGCAGGCAGTGCCGATGTTTTGGAAGCCTTGGGAATTTTGAAGCCTGCTCTTTTTGAGCAGCAAATTTCTCAAACGGGTTTTGGATTTTTGTTTGCTCCTTTGTATCACCCCGCGCTGAAAGTGGTTGCTCAAGCCCGGCGGGATCTGAAGATGAGAACCCTGTTTAATCTGGTAGGCCCTTTGGTAAATCCCGCGAATGTCAAAAGACAAGTCGTGGGAGTTTCTCAAGCCAGATATCTTTCAATTTTTGCAGAAGTTTTAAGCAAACTGGGAAAAGAAAAAGCATGGGTTGTTTTTGCAAAGGATGGATTGGATGAGATCACTCTCACCACGACCACTCAGGTATGTGCAGTGGAAAAGGGCAGGACAAATTCTTTTACAATCGATCCCTTGGATTTTGGTTTCTCGTATTGTAAATCCTCCGATCTTTGTGGAGGAGACGCCAGGGTAAATGCGAAAATCATCGAAAATATTTTACAAAAAGAAAAAGGACCCAAGCGTGATGTGGTGCTGCTCAATGCTGCAGCTGTTTTATGTGTGGCAGACCGCGCAAAAGATTTAAAAGAGGGGATTACTCTTGCCACACAAGCCATTGAGAGTGGCAGGGCTTTTCAGTTGCTGGAAAAATTAAGAAAATTGTCCCAATGACGAATTACAAAATACTCTACTTCCTCTTATCCCCTCCCCCACTTGGGGGGAGGGTCAGGGAGAGGGGGAGCAATTAAAATGATGGACTACAAAAACACCCTTCTTGAAAAAATTGTAAACACAAAAAAAGAAGAAATCTCTTCAAGCAAATATCAGGAATCTCTTGCAGATCTGCGCGCCAAAATTCAGGGACTTCCCGCAACGAGAAATTTTTTAAAAAATTTCCCGGATTCTAAAACCTCCATCATTGCAGAAATCAAGAAAGCTTCTCCTTCTGCCGGGCTTATTCGCCCGCAATTTGACCCCGTTGAAATCGCAAAAATTTATTTGGAAGAAGGAGCCGCTGCAATTTCAGTTCTTACGGATCCCGTTTTTTTTCAGGGTCATCTTTCTCATTTGCAAGCAGTAAGAAAAGTGAGTGAGAAACCTCTTTTGCGAAAAGATTTTTTGATAGATCCCTATCAGGTTTATCAGGCGCGGGTTTATGGGGCAGATTGTATTTTGGCAATTGTAGCCATTTTAGATAAGAGCCAATTAATCGATATTTGCGGGTTGGCTCAAGAACTGGGAATGTATTCTCTGCTGGAGGTCCACGATCAAAAAGAGTTACAGATTGCCTTGCAAGTGAAGCAGGAAAAAATGTTGATGGGGATTAATAATCGCGATTTGAAGACTTTGAAAATTGATCTTCAAACTTCAGAACGTTTAAGACTCCTCATCCCCAAAAATCTCAAGGTGATTTCAGAAAGTGGAATTTCTAAAAGAGAAGAAATAGATCAGTTGCTGAAAGTGGGAATGGATGGTTTTTTAATCGGGGAGACTTTTTTAAAGGCGAAGGATATTCGGGCTAAATTTAGGGAATTTCTTACAGATTTGTCATTCCTGCGAAAGCAGGAATCCCACTGATTCAAAATGGACCCCTGCTTTCGCAGGGGTGACAAAAGATAAAGATTTTAAATATGCCTGCACCTCTTGTTAAAATTTGTGGTCTCACAAACTTGGAAGACACCCTTGCCGCTATAGAGTTTGGGGCGGATCTTTTGGGATTTAATTTCTATTCAGAATCTCCGCGTTTTATTCCTTATGAAAAAGCAGAAGAAATTTTTCAGGAGATCCCCTCTAATATTCAGAAGGTGGGCGTGTTTGTGAATGAAGACGCTCAAACTGTGGCAGATACGGCCTGCCAGCTAGAGCTGGATTATCTTCAGTTTCATGGCGATGAATCCCCCGAATTTTGTAACCCAATGGGGCATCCCTGGTTTCGGGCGCTGTGCTTGGAAGATGAAAATGCTTTGGAACAAATTTCACAATATGAGTGCGAATGGATTTTAGTCGATGCGAGCGTTTCTGGCCACTATGGAGGCAGCGGCGAAAAAGCAAATTGGGAGCTTGCGAAAAGAGCCAAAAACATGGGAAAGAAAATTATTCTCGCGGGAGGCTTAAGTCCTGAAAATGTGCAAGTCGCCATTGCGACAGTTCAACCCTTTGGAGTGGATGTGGCGAGTGGAGTGGAAAAAATCCCGGGGAAAAAAGATTTAAAAAAGTTGGAAGAATTTATTACAAAGGCCAAGTCGGTTTCTTTACATCTTTTATGAAACAGCCCAACAAAAAAGGTCGTTTTGGGATTTTCGGTGGCCGCTATGTCGCGGAAACCCTGATTCCCGCCCTCAATGAACTGGAAGACGCTTACCAAAAAGTTTCAAAAGATCCCCGGTTTAAATCAGAGTTTGATGATTTGGCCCGAAGCTATATTGGTCGGCCCACTCCTCTTTATTTTGCAAAACGTCTTTCTGAAAAATTGGGCAAAGCCAAAATTTATTTAAAGCGCGAAGATCTTTGCCATACCGGCGCTCACAAGGTGAACAATACCCTGGGGCAAATTTTACTCGCCAAGAGAATGGGCAAAACCCGTGTGATTGCAGAAACAGGGGCAGGTCAGCATGGAGTGGCCACTGCCACGATGTGCGCCCTGATGGGAATTCCATGCGAAATTTTTATGGGGGAAGAAGACATCCATCGTCAGTCTCTCAACGTGTTGCGCATGAAGCTTTTGGGAGCCGGGGTGATTCCGGTCAGCAGTGGTTCAAAAACCTTGAAAGATGCCATGAACGAGGCTTTGCGGGATTGGATTACGAATATTCGAACCACTTATTACTGTATTGGTTCGGTGGCAGGGCCTCATCCTTATCCCCAAATTGTTCGGGATTTTCAGTCAATCATTGGCAAAGAAGCGAAACAGCAAATTTTAAAGGCAGAGAAAAAACTTCCGGATGTCTTGGTCGCCTGTGTGGGCGGGGGATCAAATGCCATGGGACTTTTTTATCCCTTTATTAAAAATCCGCAGGTTCGGCTGATTGGCGTGGAAGCCGCAGGTTTGGGGCTCAAGACGGGTCAGCACGCGGCGACTTTGGTGGGCGGAAGTGTGGGAGTGTTGCATGGTTCAAAAACTTATCTTCTTCAGGATAAGGAAGGACAAATTCGTTCGACTCATTCTATCTCGGCAGGCCTTGATTACCCGGGAGTAGGCCCCGAGCACAGTGCTCTTTTTGAAAGTAAGCGTGCCGAATATGTGGCAGTCACCGATCAAGAGGCGATGGAAGGCTTCGATCTTCTCTCGCAAAAGGAAGGTATTATCCCTGCTTTAGAATCAGCGCATGCGGTGGGGTATTTGAAAAAATGTGTTCCTTCATTGGCTGAAGGTTCTGTGGTGATCGTGAATCTTTCCGGACGGGGAGATAAAGATATGGGGACGGTGGCGAAAGTGAAGAAGGTGAAATTGTGAAGACTCAATCCACTTTGTGTCACCCCTGCGAAAGCAGGGGTCCATTTTGAGTCAGTGGGATTCCTGCTTTCGCAGGAATGACAGGGAGTGAAAGATCTTTATGAATCGCATCCAAAAAAAATTTAAAGAATTAAAAAAGAAAAACGAGAAAGCGCTGATTACTTTTGTGACAGCCGGAGATCCGAATTTGTCTGCGACGGAGAAACTGGTTTATGAAATCGAAAAAGCAGGGGCAGATCTCATCGAGCTGGGTATTCCTTTTTCAGATCCCATGGCCGATGGCCCTGTGATTCAGCGTTCTGATGAAAGGGCTCTTCGTCAGAAAACCACTCTCTTATCCATTCTCAACCTTGTTCAAAAAATAAGAAAAAAAACCCAGGTCCCTCTTGTTTTAATGGGGTACTTTAATCCTATTCTTCAGATGGGTTGTGAAAATTTTTGCAAACGTGCGGCTCAAGCAGGAGTGGATGGTTTGATCGTGGTAGACCTTCCTCCCGAAGAGTCCAGCGAACTTCATCAGCCCGCAAAAAAAGCAGGGCTCTCTCTCATCTATTTGCTGACGCCCACTTCTGATGAGATCCGAATTCAAAAAGTAAAAAAAGTGGCCTCGGGATTTGTCTATTATGTTTCGATGACGGGTATTACCGGTGCTGCTTTAGAGGGGTTTCAAGAAATCAAAAAACAGGTTTCTTTTATTCAACAAAGAATTTCTTTACCTCTCTGTGTGGGATTTGGAATTCGTACTCCCGAGGAAGCTTTTGTTCTTTCCCGCTTTGCAGAGGGAGTGGTGGTGGGGTCGAGTCTGATTTCAATTTTGGAAAAGAAAAAAGGGGATTTGGGGATTCGGGAAGTTGCGAAACGGGTAAGAAAATTAAAAAACGCCATTTCCCCTCACCCTGACCCTCTCCCCACGGGGGAGAGGGGAGGGTGAGGGGCCGTGAGGATGAATGGATGAGAAAATTTCAGACGAGGCTTTGATGGAGATTTACCAGAAAGGGGATGAAACCGCCTTTCGGGAACTTTTTCGTCGGCATAAAAATGGGGTCTATCATTATATTTACCGACATACGAGTCAGAGCGAAGATTCAGAAGAAATTTTTCAAACCGTATTTGTCAAACTTCATCGTGCAGCACCGCAATATTCTCCCACCGCAAAATTTACCACTTGGCTTTATACGATTGTACGCAATCTTTGCATTGATCATCATCGCAAAAAAAGATCCCGGTACCCGCTATCGATAGATGCCTTAAACGAAGAAACCCATCGTTCTTTGCACGATGTGCTTTCTTCCCATGCCCCGGATTCAGAGGATCAGCTGGGAGATCAAGAGATCGGGAAAGTGATCGAAGAAATTTTAACGAAGATCAATGAAGATCAAAGAGAAGTGTTTTTAATGCGTGAAAAAGCGGGGCTTAAGTTTGAAGAAATTGCCAAAATTTTGGGGTTATCGGTAAACACTGTTAAGAGTCGTATGCGCTATGCCTTGGAAAGTTTGAAAAAACTCTTGGAAAAATCAAGTCTTCGAGACCTAAAATTGAATGCAAGGCGTTGACTGATCATGAGAGGGTATGATGACAAATTGCGAATTTTATCAAGATGAGTTGGTAAGCCTGCTTTACGAAGACGAAGAAGCAAGTTCTTCTTTAAAAGCCCATGTGCAAGCTTGTGAAAAATGCTCAGAGCTTCTTAAGAACTACGAAAATATTCAACAAGTGTTCAGCTCTCTTCCCCAAAAAACTCCTTCTTCTACACTGGTAGAAAAAGTGTTGGCTGAGCACGAAAAACTTCTTCGGAAAAAGTGGGATCTTTGGACAGGGTTTCGGCACTTTTTTCTGCATCCTGCGGTTGTGGCGGCTTTTGTGTTTATGCTGACCTTGGGGGGAACTTTATTTTACAAAAAATACTTGAATGAAAATAAAAATGAAACACGGATTTCTTTTCAACCTCTTTCAGAACAAGTCTTGGCTGAAGAAATCGCGGCCTTCAAACATCTTCATGCCCTGCATTATCTTTGGGATGAAGAATATGAAAAAGCCCATCAGCTATTGGCGGATCTCATTGAGCAAGATTTGAATTATTCTCGTTGGGATGAGGCCGTGTTGCAACATATTCATGTCATGAAAAAAATGGGCCGGACGCATGAAGCGAAACGCGATGTGGCACGGCTCCGAGAATATGCCCACATGAGCCCCGATTCTATTTCCCAGGTCGAATCAGAAATCGAATAGACCTTTTTTATTTCCCTGTGCTACTAAGCCCTGCATGTCTCAGGGCTATCCTCCAAAAATTATTGAAACCAAGTGGCAAAAAGTTTGGGAAAAGCAAAAACTTTTTTCTGCCCAAGAAGATCCCACACGTTCCAAATATTATCTTCTCGAAATGTTTCCCTATCCTTCGGGTCGTATTCACATGGGGCATGTGCGAAATTATACGATTGGCGATGTCGTGGCGCGTTTCAAACGAATGAAGGGATTCAATGTCTTGCATCCCATGGGTTGGGATGCCTTTGGCATGCCTGCCGAAAATGCTGCGATACAAAATAAAACTCATCCTGCAGAGTGGACGGATTCGAATATGGAATCCATGCGGGAACAACTCAAAAAAATGGGTTTTTCTTATGATTGGAATCGCGAAGTGGCGACTTGTAAACCCGAATACTATCGTTGGGAACAAAAGTTTTTTCTCGAGATGTGGAAAAAAGGACTCGCTTATCGCAAACATTCTCTCGTGAATTGGTGCGAGATTTGTCAGACCGTTTTGGCCAATGAACAAGTAGAGCAGGGGCTTTGCTGGCGTTGTGATTCAAAAGTCATTCAAAAACCCTTGGAACAATGGTTCTTTAAAATTACGGCTTATGCCGAAGAGTTGCTGAAAGAAACCTGCAAATTAAAAGGTTGGCCTGAAAAAGTTCTCATCATGCAGCGCGAGTGGATTGGAAAAAGTACAGGTGCCACTGTATTTTTTCAGGTGGAAAATCGTGAAGAAAAAATAGAAATTTTCACCACACGTCCCGATACTCTTTATGGAGTGACTTTTCTTTCTTTGGCTCCCGAACATCCTCTTTTAAACAAATTAATTACAGATCCTCAAAAGAAAAAAGAGATCGAGGATTTTCGTAAAAAAACGGCAGCAGTCGATCGAGAAAAACGGCTCGCGGATCAATACGAAAAAGAAGGATTGTTTTTGGGAATTCATGTGATTCATCCACTCACCGGGGCTCGTGTGCCTCTTTATGTCGCGAATTTTGTGTTGATGGAATATGGCACAGGGGCGGTGATGGCTGTTCCTGCCCATGATCAGCGGGATTTTGATTTTGCGAAGAAGTATCAGATTCCTGTTAAGGAAGTTATTTTACCCGTAGGGGCACGTTGCAACGTGCCCCTACAGCAGGCATACATTGATCCCGGCATTCTGATCGATAGCGCTCAATTTACGGGGATGCCCAGCGAAGAAGCCAAAAAAGCCATTGTCAAATATCTTGAAGAAAAAAAGTTTGGGCAAGAAACAGTCACCTGCAAATTGCGTGATTGGGGAATTTCCCGTCAACGTTATTGGGGCACGCCCATTCCCATCATTCATTGTGATGTCTGTGGACTATTGCCGGTTCCTGAAAAAGACCTGCCGGTAGTTCTTCCTCTCGATGTGAAAATTACGGGAGAAGGGGGATCCCCTTTGGCGCGCCATGCTGCTTTTGTGAACACGACTTGCCCTCAATGTCACCAATCTGCTCGTCGTGAAACGGATACGATGGATACTTTTGTGGAGAGCTCTTGGTATTTTTTGCGTTATTGTTCGGGAAATTATTTGAAGGGGCCTTTTGATCCTAAGGATGTTGACTATTGGATGAGAAACTCACCCTCTCCCCAACCCTCCCCCGTCCAGGGGGAGGGAGAAAATATTCTGAAAAAATTCCCCTCTCCCCTGGTGGGAGAGGGCCAGGGAGAGGGGGAAGGGGTTGATCAATACATTGGTGGCATCGAACATGCTGTGCTGCATCTTCTTTATTCCCGATTTTTTACAAAAGTGCTGCGAGATTTGGGTTACATCAAAATCAGCGAACCTTTTCAAAACCTGCTTACCCAAGGCATGGTCATCAAAGATGGTGCGAAGATGAGTAAATCCAAGGGCAATGTCGTGGATCCCAATTACCTCATTGATAAATATGGCGCCGATACCGCCCGCTTGTTTTCTTTGTTTGCCGCCCCTCCTGAAAAAGATCTGGATTGGAATGATCAGGGAGTAGAAGGCAGTTACCGGTTTTTAAATCGGGTTTGGAATTTGGTAGACGAGCTCATTCAAAAACAATTTTTGGTTTCCATTTCAGAAGAAAACTTTAAAACTCTTCAGAAAAAACATCACCAAACTCTCAAAAAAGTGGGCGAAGATCTTGAGAAATTCAGATTCAACACCGCCATCGCCGCCATCATGGAATTCATCAATGTCTTGCAAGAACTGATACAAAGCTCTACTTCCGGCCTTCCCTCTCCTCCACTCAAAAATCTCACTCGCAATTTAATTCTCATGCTTTCTCCTCTCACTCCCCATTTTGCCGAAGAACTGTGGGAAAAGCTCGGGAACAAAACTTCTGTCTCTCTTGAAAAGTGGCCAGAGTTTGATCCCTCTGCTTTGGTGAGCGATACCCAAAAAATTGTAGTGCAAGTGAACGGAAAATTACGCGGTCAAATCGAAACCCACACGGGAGCTCCAGAAGCAGAAGTCAAGGCAGCGGCTTTGGCGGATTCCAAAGTAAAAAGTTATCTAGAGGGTAAAAAAATTGTGAAAGTGATTTATGTCCCCGGTAAATTATTAAATTTGGTGATTAAACCTTAATAAAAACTCCCTTGACGAATAGAGCCTAATGATTCATTATTTCGTTATAAATGGAGGATTCTATGGATGGTGAATTAATGAAAATAAATGCCAATGGAGTGCTAACGATTCCTGTGCAATTTCGTAAGTTGGGTTTTGAGCCCAACCATTATGTCAATGTTCTTTTAGAAGAGGATGGTTCCCTCAAAGTCACACCTATTGAAGTGATTCCTAAAGATCAGCAAGGATTTCATACTAAAAAATGGCTTTCTAAAGAACAAAAGGCTTCCCAGGATTTAAAAAAAGGCCGTGTAAAAAGTTATCAAAACAAAGAAGTGTTTTTGAAAGCCATTAAGAAATGGTAATTAAAACTTCCCAAAACTTTGAAAAAGAATTTAAAAAGCTCCCTAAGCCTGTAAAAGAGTTAACAAAGAAAAAGTTGGAAATTTTTCTCGATAGTCCTGCTCATCCTAGCCTTCGTGTAAAGCCAGTACAAGGCTATCATGAAGAACCCCCTATTATGGAGCTAAGTGTCAATATGGCTATTCGTATTACTTTTCAAAGATTCCCAGATTTTTTTTATTTGAGACATGTGGGAACTCACGAAATTTTTAGATCTCCTTAAAGGTGAATATGATTCCCCAAGACCTCGAAAAATTTCTCATCAAAGGCGAACTCTCCGCCGCCTATCTCATTTTAAATGAAGAACCTTATTGGACCGAGCGACTCACGAAGGGCCTGCGCTCCGCGCTTCAAAAAAAAGGAGAAGTGGAAGAAGTTGTCTTTCAGGGAAATGAGTGGACATTAGATCAGCTTCTTTCAGATTTTGCTTCTTACTCGATGTTCGCACAACTCCGTTTCATAAGGATCTTGGAGGCGGAACGCATTAAAAAGACAGAGTGGGAAAAAGTGGCCTCTCTTCTTCATGAAAAAAACATGCCTCTCACGGTCATTTTTGTTTCTCACAAAAAAGAAAATTTTCGTGAAGCTTCAAAAAATTTGGCGGGAATAGCCACTATTGTGGAATGTGCTCCCTTGAAGGCAAGAGAAGTGCCTTTTCAGGCAACTTTTTTTGCCAAAGAAGAAGGCAAGGTTTTAAATCCCCATGATGCCCGTTTGATGACGGATTATGTGGGGACTGATCTCTTGAGTCTCAAGAATCAGATCACGCTTCTTTCCATTTTTGTGGGGGAGAAACGGATCATTACCGAAGAAGATATCCAGGCCCTGTTTACCGAAAGCGCCGACAAAGAAGTGTTTGGTTTAACCCGCGCCCTTTCTGAGCACGATCAAACCACTGTCTTTTGTTTGCTCCGAAAACTTTTGGATCAGGGCGAAGCCCCTGTGCGTCTTTTGGGATTTTTAGCGAGGCATTTTCGACTTCTTTTTAAAACAAAACTTTTTCTGAAAAATGGAAGGGGAGCTTCGGATATTGCTTCTTCTCTGCGACTGCCTTCTTTTGTGGTCGATCAATATATTTCAGAAGCCAAGAATTTAAATTGGAAAAAATTGATCGATATCTATCGAAAACTTTTTTTAAGTGATCGGGCTTTGAAGTCTTCTCCGCTTCCTTCGAATGTTATTTTGGAAAAATTGATGATGGAGTGTATTTGAACGAATTTAGTAAGTGCACATCTGTGTTTCGTGAGAGCAGCTCATGTCTTTTGATTCAGGGTTATCATAAGGAATCACGTTTTTATTATCTGTGCCCACAATAATAGCCACATCGTGAGCTACATTGGGGCCCTTTGATCTCCAATTCACACCCGTGGAGCGAAAGGTACTTTTAGAAAGCAAAAGCACTGCAGCTCCCTGAGTGGAAGTCAGTGCTCTGTTATCAGAGATACTCCCTCCAGTGAATTCAGCGCTTGAAGCCTCTAAAGTAAGGGCAACTCCCACAATAGGATTTAAACCATCAAGGTTTCCATCAAAAGAGCAGTCTTGGAAGCTAAGATGGGAATTACGAAATATATTAGGACCCTGATTATTTGTGATGGTCACTTGATTCATGCTGACAGTGCTTGATATCGTGTAACTTCCCGTTCCATGCGTGAAAGTAAGATTTTCTAGGTGTACGGAGGTGGGCACAGGTTCTCCACGACTTTCTCCATCAATAAAAAAGCTGACGTGTTCAGGGGATCCTTCAACAATAACCCGATGTCCTTCTCGACCCATGAGGGAAAGACTTCCTGCAATATCCAAACTTTCTGGATAAGTCCCCTCACAGACTTCAATGGTTTTCCCCATGGAAATTTTAGAGATGGCTTCTTCAATAGATCCCAAGCTTGTAGAATCACAACCCACCGTTAAATGATCTACTGGGGGTAGTCCCAAAGGTTTGTCCTGTTTGATTTTTGCGAGTGGGTCTGCTTTTTCACTCGAACAAATCATTTTTTTGATTTGAAAGGGAGAAAACTGATTCGTACGACATCCATTAAGAGTATCGTAGTAAGACATATATAATCTTGGGTTGGGGCGATAGGTTTGTTCATTTGCATCCGTGGGGCAAAAAATAATTTCGCAGCTCCCACCAATCAGGCAGCCATCTATTTTTCCTTCAATCATTTCCCCTGAAAAAACAAAATCAGGTTGTCCTGGATCCGCAGGAGTATCTGGCAATAAATCACCTCTTTCCCATCCATTAGAACCATCCACCAGTTCCTTTGTAGGCTCTGTTCCATCTATTTCTTGATGAGGATGGTATAAACCAAACACATGGCCCATCTCATGAATCCATATGTCTGTGCTATAATTATAACCCCCTACAAAACCACGATAATAATTTGCCCTTCCTGCCACACGACTCTCTTTCTCATCAAGAAATGGAACGAGTACCACATTGATAGCGCCTTCGAGTAAATAGGACTTAAAGTCGTCTAACTTGGCGTGTTCTTGAGAAGTGTTTGGTTCTATTTTCCCCAAATAACTCAGGTAGAATTGAATATTAGCCGGAAGAAAAGCTTCGTTAAGTACTTGCAAATGTCCTTCAATAAAATTTCGGGGGATGATGGGAAAAGGAAGATCGGGAGACAAAAGACCGTGAATGGCAATCGGAAAATACATAGGCTGGTCGGGTCTACTGATGGATGTGAGATTTTCTTCACCCTCACAGGCAGGAACATGAGAGGGCAGAGTAGGTGGAGAAGGTGATGAAGGAGGCGATGAAGGAACTTCTTCACTTCCACAACCCGCCGCAAAAATCCCTGCTCCCACGAACATCAATCGTAATCCCCACGCTTTTCCTGGAGTAAAAGCAAAAAGTGCAAGGCCTGCCAAAACAGATACACTTCCCGCTAAGAGAGAGCCCGGTGAAATAGAAAAGTTGCTGGGTTCATTTGCAGGAGAAGAAGTTTCAAAAAGTCTCGTGTCTCGAACAAAAGCTCTACCTGGATTTAATCTTTGAGAATACGGCGTGGAAAATATTTTTCCTTGGGAGGCGCGAGAGGGCTTTAAATCAAGCTTTGAGGGGTTATTTGAAACAGAAGAATGACCCAAAGTGCTGAGGCCAGGAAATAATACAGATGAGAGAGGAGGTGTCATAATAAAGACTTTCGGTAGGTCTTATATTTTGTTGCGTAAAAAATTTAAAAAACTTTGAAAAATTTCAGGCACGACGGTGAATTTGTTCCAAGGCTCTCTCATAACTAATCAGGCGTCGGATGAAAGCATTGTAACGGCTGTGAACTCCTTTTGGATTTTCGATCTGAAGCGTTTGATACAGAGCATGTTCGGGATGAAGAGGCGGTTTGTTTTTAGTGGAAATGAGAATTCCCAATCGACGAAGCCGGGGAGCACCAATGAGTACAAGGAGTGCTGCGGGCGAAGAATGTCCTTCAGAAAGATCCTTTAAACCTTTTTTCACCAAGTCTTCACCCGGAAGTTTTACTTCTGTTTTACTCACGTTGAATCACCTCTCTTACTTTTGCTTCAAACTCTTCTGCATCAATGGCAGGATATCGAATCAGCTGAGGTCGTATTGCCTCAAAAAAGTGAAGTAATGTTTCCCGATCGATCAAACCACGGGAGAGCATTTCATAAACATCTTTTTGATCCTGATCATGGCCCCGCTCAATTTTGGAGAGAGCCTGACCATAAAAATCGTAGTGAAAAAATTGAAGAGGGCCTTGTTGCTCTATAAAAACTGATCGGTCCTTCCATCCGGGAAGAGGAGGAATAAAATCTCCCGGGGAGGCAAGTTCAATATTCACTTCAAGTTCGTTTTTGAGTGCAGCAATCGCCTGAAAAATTTCATCCGGTTCGGGTTCGGGTTTGATATCAATATCAATCGTCATTTCTCTCCAACCGAGCAATACAGCAGTAGCTCCGCCTGTTAAATAAATATTTCCCTTCTTTCTTGTGCGAGACCCAAGCCACTTCATGAATTTTATAATTTTTTCTTTAGTCGATGGGTTGCGCATTTGATTCCATCCATGTCATTTTTCAAACAGGAGGGTCAAGTTTTTTGATTTTATTGTTCTTCAGTATCGGTCACTGAAGAAGTCGTGAGAGCTTTTCCCCGGCTTGAAGGCAAGAACCCCACAAAAAACACACTCAAGAAAGTAAGTCCTGCATAAAGTAAAAAAGCATTTTGGGCACTCCAGTATTTCCACAAAAATCCAAAAATCAAAGAAGCGGGCAGCATTCCCAGACCGTAAGCCAGATAATACCAACCGAGTGCTGTGGCACGGGCATTTTCACTCGCTAAGCTGGCAGGGTAGCTGCGTTCAGAGGCTTCCACGAGTCCTGCCTGAAAACCGAAGAGTCCGAGAAAAATCCAGGAGAGAATCAGGTTTTGGTTGAAAGCGAAAACCAGAAAAACAATGGCGTATAAAACCCATCCGATTCCAATGGTGCCCCGCCTGCTCCAGCGATCAGAAAGAAGTCCGCCGAGATATGCGGAAACGAGGCTGAATAAAGTGAGTAACAACCAGGCAAGAGGCATGAGATATTCTTTCAGCCCCAAATCATGCATTTTCATCAGTAAAAAAAGTTCAGAAGGAGAGGTGAAGGCTGCGAAGAAGATGATGCCCACGTAAGCTTTAAGAGAAGGAGGCAGCGCCTTCCATGAAAAATGGAAACCATGCAACCTGCTTTTGGGAGTGGGAACTTCAGGAATTTTTCTGGGGATCCAGAGGGAGGCAAGTAGAGAAGGAATGGCTGCCAACAAAAACAACCACGAAAGCGAAATTGAAAAATAGGAAAGTAAAAAAGTCGCGCAAGCCGCTCCGAGCAAGGCCCCCAAGTGATCCATCGATCGTTGAACCCCAAAAGCCCTGCCCCAATCTTTTTTTTCGGCAAGAGCCATGATGAGGCCATCACGCGGGGTGGTGCGAATGCCTTTTCCGATTCGATCCGTGATGCGTACGAAAAAGACGAGGGGATAAAAAGGAATCGCCAACAAAAGCCGTATGACAGCGCAAAGACCATATCCAAACCATGTGAGTTTTTTGTTGTTTCCATAACGATCGACGTAAATTCCAGAGGCGAGCCTTGTGAGATAGGAAAAAAAATTGGCGACCCCTTCCATGATTCCCAAAAATTGAGGCCCCACTCCCATAGTTGCGAGATAAACGGGGAGCAGAGGGGTGATCATGTCTGCTGTGAAATCGTTAAAGAGGCTTAAAAAGCCAAGGCGGTAAATATTACGGTTTAAGGGGCGCATAAGTTTTAGGAAATTATTCTAAAAATATCAGAGTTTGACTTTACGTAATCAACAGCAAAGTTGAGCTGAGCTTCTGTTTCTGAATAGATTGTAAATAGATTTTGATCTGCTTCTACTCGAGCTTGTGTTTTGAAGTGAAGGAATACGCCGGCTCTTTTATCGGAGGGGGCACCGGCAAGTTTGGCCACTTTTGCAATTTTTTGATTGTGAATGGATTCGATTTTTCCAGCAAGTCCACTTTTGATATCGTAGGCTAAACGGGCTTTGGTAAGAGTTTTCAAGGGGCCTTGCTTAAGCGTGATGGATTTAAATTTTTCAAAAGCCTGACCCGATTCCAGGATTTTACGGGCGATTTTGGCTCCCTGATTTTTTTTGACTTTTCTGCTGAATTCCAAAAGTTCTCCCGCCAGAAAAATTGATTTTTCTTTGAGATCTTGGGGCGCATCCGGATCATTTTTGAGTACCTGCCAGACGTCTTGTGCCTCAAGCGCCGGGCCTATCCCGTAACCCACAGGTTCACTTCCATTCGTGTAGACCACTTTCACGTGAAGGCCGATTTGTTTGCCCACTTTTTCAAAAATTTTTTTCAACCGGTCTGCCGCTTTTTTATTTTTCACTTTGGCAGTGGGTCCAATGGGAATATCCAAAATCATGTGCGTGGATCCGGCGGCCCTTTTTTTGGAAAGAATCGAGGCGACCATTTGTCCCTCAGAATCGAGATTTAAAGGCCGCTCAACCGAAATCAGAATATCATCCACCGGAGCAAGATCCAGAGAACCTCCCCAGGCAATGCAGGCATTTTCTTCTGCCACCACTTTTTTCATTTCTGAAAGGGAGAGATTCACCCGCGTCAGGCTTTCCATGGTGTCTGCTGTGCCCGAAGGCGAGGTGATGGCTCGGGAGGAAGTTTTGGGGATCGGAAGACCAAAAGCGGCAATGATGGGAACCACAATCATGGTGGTCCTGTTGCCAGGAACTCCCCCGACACAATGTTTGTCGAGAACCAAAGGCAGACCCCAATCCATCTGGCCACCCGTTTCAATCATCACCTCGGTGAGCGCGGTGATTTCTTCTTCATTCAAATTTTGTTTGGAGCAGGCAATGACAAAGGCGGTGAGTTCAATATTGGAATAACGGTAAGCCAGAATATCTTTTACGATACTGAGAAAATGTTCCTTGTGCAGAATTTGTCCATCGAGTTTTTGCTTTACAAAATCAATCGTGAGAAGAGGATTTGGGTGAGCAAGGGTCACTTCTGCACCTTCGGGCAGGCCTAATCTTTCAAAAGCAATATGGCTTAACCCCACGCATCCTTTTTCGACGAGACCGTTTTCGGTCATGTTCAAAACCGCCAGAATATTTTTTTCGCCCTGACGAATTTCAATTTTGGACAAGGCAGCAAAGCCCTGGCTTTTGCAGATTTCACAGTCCTTTGGCATGTAGGCGATATTTTCTTTGTAGGTATCAATGCCGATTTTTTTGATTTTGAGGCGGGTCATTTTTTCTCAGCATGAGATGTTATTGATGACTGAGCCGTTGATTTTCGTTTGGTTTTAAAAAATCAGCGGGACGATGCACCGCATGACATTGAAAGCAGGTGTTGGTGAGCTTGTCGAAGCCATCATAAATTCGGGAATCTTTTTTATCGTTCATTCTTTTTAAAGTGATGACTTGAGCAGAGAGTTGGTCGGTGAAACTTTTATAAGTGTTTTTCTTGTCTGCTCTCTGTAGCGCTTCTATATTTTGACTCATTTCTTTTAAAGTAATTTCAATCGCAGACCAGTCCGGATTTTTTTCTTTGGCTCTTAAAATTTCAAGACCTGCGACCAAGCTTCCAAACTTGTACATATATTGTTTGAGATCCCGGGTTGTTTTAATTTCTATAGTGGAGGGATCTGTATTTCCGCCGGCAATAAGAAGAGAAGAAATAAAAAATACAGGGATTATCCCTATCCATAAGAATATTTTTTTCATGCGAGTTGTCTCACTTTCACTTCTGCTTCTGCCAAAATTTTGAGAGCTGCTTCACCCAAGGGATAGTTGGTATTAAAAATGACTTCTGTAATTCCGGAATTAATAATCATTTTGGTGCAAAGTAAGCAGGGAGAGAAAGTCGTGTAGAGAATACCCTCTTTAATATTGACTCCGTGATAAGCCGCTTGGGTGATCGAGTTTTCCTCGGCATGCGAACAATAACATTCATCAAGCCCCACTCCGGAAGCCCCAAAACTGTTGCAGCGCGGGCAACCGCCTTCGTTACAATTCTTTACGCCACGTGGCGTACCATTGTATCCCGTCGAGATGATCCGTTTGTCTTTTACAATCACGGCCGCCACTTTTCTTTTTAAACAGTTCGAGCGTAGCGCCACCATTTTGGCAATATTCATGAAATATTCATCCCAGCTGGGGCGGCCTTGACTGGAGCTTAAGCTGCGGATGACCTCTTTTACTTTTTCGCGAAGTTCATCCAGGGAAGTGTTATTTTCAAGCTCGACATCCCGCAGTTTCGCCGTAGCATCCAGTTGCTGTGCCAAAGGATCTGCACTGTTGGCCTCCACTTCTTCCAATTTTTGAAATTCTGCAAAAGTGGTCGGATCGCTTTCTCTTTTTCTCGAACAAATCCGTTCAAAGCGAAGTTGGGGCAGGGCAGTGATATGAATGAGATGAAAATGTTTTTGAGACCTGAACACTTCTACTTCGTGAGGATTTCTAAAAGAATCGACAATGTAATTTTTATCCACTTCCAGTTTGGCCAAGATCCGATTGGCGAGCACGCCAGCGCCGTGAGTCTTACGCAGTTCATTTCCGATTTGAATCAGATTTTCCCGGGTGACAGAAAGTTTTCTTTTGCCGAGCTCTTCTCTTAAAACATCCGAAAGAGAATAATATTGAAAACCGCCTTCTTTCAAAAGCGCTGCGGCTTCGCCTTTACCCGATGCATTTTTTCCAGTGAGGCCTACGATCATAAGATTAAATTTTTTACATTCATTTCATAGAAGTGTCAAAGTTTTCATGAAAAGGGTTTATTTATACTCTTAGCGTCAAAAAAATATCTCAGGGACAAGATCTAATAAAAAAACAGAAACCTGCAAATTTAAACAATCTTATAAAATTAAAAACAAACATAAGGGCCTGTTTCATAAAATCATGCTGGCATGAGGATTGCTTACCTTAATAGAGAGGAGATCTCTATTTATGAAAAAAATATTTTTACTCAGCTTACTTTTAAGCATTCCTTTTGATTCGTCATTTACTTTTGCCCAGTCCGTTTCAAAACACGTTCAGGTTAAGTCCACAGGGAGTGGCAAAACAACGTCAGGCGCTCCTGTCTCTGTGATCCCTTCAGTACAGCCGGGGGTTTTAATTCCTGTTCTCACAACTCTGGGTATTTCTTCTTCAGGGAAAAAAGAGGAGGTGACTCCTGTCTCTTCAAGTCCTGTTTCTTCAACCCCTCCTGTTTCTGTTACAATCCCTGTGAACTCTGGGGCTGTTACTCCAGTGACAGCAAACCCTTCTATCTCTGTTACAAGCTCTGTAAGCTCTGGATCTGTTACTCCGGTGACAGCCAATCCCTCTCTTGCCGTAAGCATTCCTGTACAAGCCCAGTCTCAGGCCCTTAAAAGTTCTTCTACTCGTTTGGTACAGCAAGTCATTCAATCGCTGCAAGAAACCGTTCGCAACATTATAAAATCCCCTTTGATCCAATCCACAATCAAAGTGCTGAAAGACATTCCTCTCAGGGTTAAGTCCGATCAACCTGCTCCCACTTCTTCTGTTTTTAGGGGGATTAATACAGCACTGGCTGCCATCGATATTTCTCAACCCCAGGCAAGTTGTAGTGAGTGGGAGGGAAATTGCCGCGTCGTGGTTCGTGTGAAAGACAAGCTTCATATGAAAATTCGTTCGTGGAAGCCTGCCCGAGGTTGGATCGAAGGAAAAAATGGAAGACAGATAGGAACAGGCGATCAAGTCAATGCTCCCCAATTTGAAACGCTGATTACAGGAACCCCTGCAATGATTACAGTCGATAAAACTTATGTCTTTGCGATTAAAGATACAGGAAACCTGGCAGTTTGGTGCACGGTAGAAGGAGAAACGAAACCTTATCGCCTCGCTCCATGCGACCTTCCAGAGCTTGCAGGCCCTGTGATGGGGGGATCCAATCTGGTGGCAGTTCATAACCATGTGGCCAATACTCTGGAAGTTTTTGGCAAGAGCCCCGAGGGATTTCTCATGATGTGGCGTCGTAATTTGGAAACCAGTGATTGGGTAGGCCCCACGGTTTTTAATGAAGGCCCCAAGATGAGAGCTTCGATGTCGGCGGTGACAAGCAATACGGGGGACGTGTTTGTGCATGCCTGTGATGGAGAGGGCGGTGTGTTGCAGTGGAAGTATGAATCGAATGGAACTTGGCGAAGGACTTCTTGCACTCAAGCATGCCCGGATCAACCCTGGGGACATTGTCTGAAAAAGGAGGGCGTTTGTAAGAAAAAAACACGGGATGCTTGTCGGAATTTGGAAGGCAACGAAATTCAACCGAGTTGTACTCCTTTGGGCTGTGCTTGTCCTCTAGGTTGTTTTTTAGATGGGGATAATACCTGTAAAGTGGAATTCAACGTAGCCTCTGAGGAAAACTGCGCTTTAACTTGCCAGCCGCAAATTGGAGAGCCTCCTTGCAGTTTGGATACTTGTACCTTTACGGCTTGGGATCCTCATCCTGAAGGTTGGGGAAATGGCCATGGTAAAACCTTTTCCAATATGTCTTGCCATGGCACACCCATTACTCTTCAAAATGCAAACGGGGATAAACTGATTGAAGTATATTTTTCAACCCTGGAAGTTCCTCGTCAGCTCATGCGCGTGCAATATGATTCTGCCTGGAGTGATAATCTGACGAAAGTGATCGCCTCTGCCCATGATTTTTTGGGTCCGATAGGTTTGATTAATATTCCCAATCAAAATGTGTTGTTGAGGGATGGAGTGGTTTCAATCGAGGGTCAAGATCGTTGGGTTTATCAATATACTTATGGAAGTAATCCTACTCCGACTCTGGATCCGATGAATACTCACCTGCAAAAAGTGGAAGATTTTCAGGATCCGTTTAAAGGAGCTGTGAATGCCGTGTTAGTTCCAAATATGGATCCCACTCAATCGATTTCGCCAGTGATGATATTTGCGGTGTCCATTAAGCTTCCTGAATTTAAGCCGCCTCAAATGGAGTTATTTGCTTGTTATCAGCATGCGGACCGAGGCATCGGAACTTGTGAAGTGGTAGGAGCTCCATTTAGTAATGAAGTGTTCGACTCCCCCTGATTTTCATTTCGGGGCCTTTTGCTTTCTTGATCTTGGTGAAAAGTCCTTTTATAAATCCATTCATGAAACTCATCACCCGGGAAGAAATGCAAAAGACAGATCGCATGGCGATTGAAAAGCGGGGGATTTCTTCGCTTTCTCTCATGGAAAATGCGGGCAGGGGAGTGGCAGAGCTCATCCAAAAAGAATTTCCAAAATCCGGATATCCCCAAGTTTCTGTTTTTTGCGGCAAAGGAAATAATGGGGGCGATGGTTTTGTCATAGCGCGGTTTTTAAAAGAGTGGGGTTATGAAGTAGAGGTTTATATTTTAGCAGCAGTAGAAGATTATCAAGGCGATGCTTTGGTAAATTTGAATCGACTCCCCTTCAAACCTGTTTCTCTTCTTCAAGAAAAAGATCTTCTCAATCCAAAATCCAAAATCCAAAATTCTCATCTCAGGGTTGATGCCATTTTTGGCACAGGCTTGGATCGTCCTCTGACGGGTTTTGTCGTACAGCTCATTCGTTTTTTAAATGAGAGTCGAAAAGCAATGGTGTCAGTCGATATTTCTTCAGGACTTTGCGCCAATACGGGTAGAGCCTTGGGAGAAGCCATACGAGCGACTTTGACGGCGACACTTCATTTGCCCAAAATAGGTTTGGTGAAAGGGCCCGACTCTGAGCGAGCGGGAAATATCCGGGTGATTCCGATTGGAATTCCTGAAGAACTTTCAAATTCTATTCGAAGAAAAGAATTTTTAATTACGCCTTCGCTTTTTCAATCTTTTTTCAAGCCACGAAAACGGGAATCCCATAAAAATACTTATGGTCATGTGCTCACGATTGCAGGTTCCCGAAGAAAAGTGGGGGCTGGACTCATGACAGCTCGAGCCGCTTTAAGGGCGGGGGCAGGGCTTTCTACGTTGGCGTTACCCGAGTGTGCGTATCAGAAAATAAGCCCCAAGTTTTCTGAGATCATGTTTGAGCCGCAATCAGATGATGGAGAATATTTTTCAAGTTCAAGTTTGGCTTCTTTGTTGCGACTTGTTTCCAAAAAATCGGTGATTGCCTGTGGCCCAGGAATAGGCGTCAGCGAAGAATTAAAAAAAATGATTGCTGGAATTTTAAGCAAAGTAAAAATCCCCTGCGTGCTCGATGCTGATGCTTTAAATTGTTTGAGTGAAGATTTGACCCCTCTCAAAAGAAAGCATCCTCCCTGTGTGCTCACTCCGCATCCTGGAGAGATGCAGAGACTTTTATCTTCCCGGATTTCAGAAAAATTAATTTTAAATTTCTCCAAAAAATACCGGGTGATTTTGGTTTTAAAAGCTTATCGAACCAAAATTATTCTTCCCACAGGAGAAATTTTTTATAACTCTACGGGAAACCCAGGAATGGCAACGGCTGGAGCAGGGGATGTGCTCACAGGAATTATTTCAGGCTTTATTGCACAAGGCGTTCCCATTCTCCAAGCCGCCTTGGCAGGAGTTTGGATTCACGGAAGAGCAGGAGATCTTGTTACCAAAGAAAAAGGAGAGAGAGGTTTAGTCGCGTGGGATATCGCCGAGAAAGTGCCTTATGTATTGAAAGAATTAATTGAAAGTACAAACCCCTCCTCACCTCCCCTTGAGCTCAAGGGGAGGAAGGGTGGGGTTTGAAATTATGAAATTAATCACTGTCACAAATAGCTCGAAGGAGACCGAGAAATGTGCAGCAAAGTTCGCAAAAACCTTAAAGCCGGGCTCTGTGCTTTTGCTCATCGGAGATCTGGGCTCAGGCAAGACTACTTTTGTGCGTGGCTTGGCCCGGGGATTGGGAATCTCCCCAAAAACCTTGATTCACTCTCCTTCATTTACTTTGGTAAATGAATACGCTGGCTCTATTCCTCTTTTTCATGTGGATCTTTATCGATTGGGTTCTATAAAAGAAGTCGAAGAGTTGGATTTGGAGAATTATTTGGAAAGGGGAGGAGTTCTTGCTGTTGAATGGGCCAATCGTTTTTCTTATGACTGGACTCGATTAGCTGTTGAGATCCATTTTAATACACTCTCGCCACGAGAGAGAGAAATTTCATTTTATGAAAGAAAAGAAAATGAAAAAGGGAGATGAAAGTAAAAATCTTGTCCCTGTTGATCCGCTCAAGCGGTACATGCAAGCCGTTTCGCAATATCCCCTCTTGTCGGAAGAAGAAGAAAAAAGCCTGGTGGAAAAAGTGCAGAAACACAAGGATGTCGAAGCCGCCCGAAAACTGGTGACGAGTCATTTGCGCCTCGTGGTGAAGATTGCCATGGAATATCGCTCAGCTTACCAAAATATTCTGGATTTGATTCAGGAAGGCAGTGTGGGACTTCTGCATGCTGTCAAAAATTTTGATCCCGGCAAAGGTGCGCGGTTAGGTTATTACGCGGGTTGGTGGATCCGTTCTTATATTCTTAAATATATTTTGGATAATTTCAGACTCATCAAGATTGGCACGACCCAGGCGCAGCGAAAACTTTTTTATAATCTCATGCAGGAAAAAAGAAAGTTGGAACGCCTGGGATTTTCTCCCGAAGCAAAGTTGCTGGCAGAGAAGTTGGATGTGAAAACCGAAGAAGTGCAAGAAATGGATCAGCGCTTAAGTCACTCCGAGCTTTCTCTGGATACTCCCGTGGGAGAAGATCAAAAAACTTTGCATGTGGATTTTCTGCGTGATCCTGAAAAACCAGCCGATGAAAAAATGTCAGAGCAGGAATTTAAAGATGTCTTGTTTCAAAAGTTGGGAGATTTTTCAAAAAATTTGAATCCACGAGAGATTAAAATTTTCAAGGAACGTCTCATGGCAGACGTGCCCAAGACTCTTCAGGAAATTGCAAACGCCTATGGCCTTACCCGCGAACGGGTTCGGCAAATTGAAGAGCGCATCAAGGAAAAATTGAAAAAATATTTTGAGGAAAGTGGGTTTAAGGTGGATGAGAGATGATGGGTGTTATTCTCTCTTCAAATAAAACTCATTCGAAGAAAGAAGTTCATCACTTTCTTCCATTTTAAAAGTCAGACGATATTTTCCATCAATTCTTGTGATTTCTTTCGGGCATTGAATCGAAGCGGGGTGGAGGATAAATTGTTTTTCAAAAGGAATTTTTGCATTGCAAGCAATCCATTCTCCTCTCCAAAAACGTTGTAATTGCAGATTTTGAATTTGCTTGAGAGACGCCCCTTCTTTAAAGCTCCAGGAAAACCGGGGGAATGTGTTGGGCAAGTATTCATTTTGATTGCTGGTGAGTTGAGCCAAGGCCTCTGGATTTAAAACTCCAATCAGTTTTCGGGGTTTCTGGGATTCTGCCCAATAACGAAAGGGCCCCTTGTCGATGTGCACAAAATCCAGATCAGGATAAAATCCAACGCCTCCCGCCTTGAGAGTGATGAGAAAATTTTTCAGGGTTTCTTCCCGGATTTCATCCAGATGAATATCCATTGCCATCCCCTGAATATGAAGACTGGCGGGGCTTACCCGATGCCCCCTTTTAAAAAGATCTTCGTTGAAGATTTTGCTGCGATAACCCGAAATAATTTCGACGGTGTCGACCTGAAAGTGGTCCTGAATAAAATCCAAAAGATCAATGAGTGAAATGTCAATGGCATGAGCCCCTGATTCGTCTCGTGAACGGAGCAAATGGTTTATTTTTTCAATGCCTTCGGGAATCAGTTTTTCATTTTTTCTGAACCCAATTTCTTTCCACTCGTTGAGATGATAATTGTAAAGTTGTATTTTCCCATCGCCCCGGATTTTTTCAGGGGGAGTAGAGTGGCCAAAAATTTTAAAAGGGATGAGAAGTAAGAGGAGGCAGATAAACTCCAAGCCTGTTTTTTTAAAAAAAAGACGAGTCATTGTTTGATTGATTCTTTAGGCCGAAAGCTTTAAGAAATTCCAGGTTATTTTTATGTATTTTATAAAATTTCTTAAAAAAATTTTCTATAGTGGACTCACCGGGGCGGTTTTTTTAACTCCTTTAAGTTTTTTGCAGGCTCATTTTGGCATTATTGAATTTACGCATCCTTCTTTTTTGGGTCTGGCCGCATGGGTGCCCGGGATGTTCGCTTTAATTTTTGTGGGTATGACCTTGTTTTTTCCTCTTTTAGAAAAAACTCTCACGGCCACTTTTCAATTTAAAAAAAGAAATATTTTTATTGAGTTTTTAGCCATTTTAATTGCTTTCACCGGCCCTGTTTTCACCCAAAATTATCCCAACCTGTTAGTTCTTATTTTGGGAATATATGTCTTGTTTCGTTTGGGTTTCTTTTATGCCAAATGGGACTGGTTGTTTTTTTTATTGGGAGCTTTGATCGGGCCTACCGTTGAAATTTTCCTGATGAATACCGATGCCTATCACTTTGCGAATACCGACTTTTTGGGGATCCCCAACTGGCTGCCTTTGCTTTGGGGAATTGTGGCCATGTCCGGTCGGCGAATGGCAGATGTGATTGAAAAGATGGTTTAAGCTCTCATCATCGTCGTCGAATCCAAGAACAACCCCGAAGCCTTGAAGTTGTCGGCATAGGCCAAAACTTTGGGGACATAATCCTGGGTTTCGCGAAACGGGGGAATGGTATTACCATGTTTTTCCACATTGCCAGGGCCTGCATTGTAGGCGGCAATTGCGAGATCAAGTCTTCCTCCAAAGCGGTCTAACATTTCGCGTAAATATTTGGCTCCCCCTTCAATATTTTGGGCAGGATCAAAAGAGTTGGTGACGCCCAATTTTGCAGCAGTTGCAGGCATGAGCTGCATGAGACCTTGGGCTCCACAGGAAGAAACGGCATTGGGGTTACCCCGGGACTCTTGATAAATTACTCCTGCAATGAGTTCAGGGGGCAAGTGGTGACGGGCTGCTGCTTGTTTAATATGAGGCATGTATTCTGTCATTTGAGGGGCGAGCTGATCGGTGGGAAGGGATTCGTTTTGCGAAAAGGGGGAATTAAAATTTTTCTCTGGATTTGAACCGGTGGAGTTTGGGGGGGCACTATTTTGAGTGGCTTGGGCAAGCTCTGTGTCAAAGCCACGAGTTTGCTCGACTCGATCACGGTATTCCAAATATTTACTTTTATAGACTTTTGTTTCAGAATCTGAAACTTTTTTAAGATCGATCATAAAAAAGCCCTAAGTCGTATTCCTTTTAATTTCAACAGATTATTCCCTCTTGAGACTTATCGTTTCTTTGCTTTAAAGAATTGCGTTTTTTATCAAAAAATATACCGCTTGCTTGCCGGAAGAAGGAAGTTTAGATAGGATGGATATTTATCTATGGCCCTTTTTCGTAAAGCATATGTAGATGTCACAGCCCAAACGGATGTCATTGTGATTTCTCATGAAGTCAAAAGAATTGTTCTCGAATCGGGTCTTAAAGAGGGGGTCGTGAATGTTTTCGTCCCCGTGGGGACTTCTGGAGTGACTCTTTTAGAAAACGACCCCAAGATTTATGAAAATTATCAGAAGTGTCTGGAAGACCAAATCCCATCTATTGAAGAAAAAAGGCCCCAGCGAAAATCCGGAACGGGTCATACTTTTGCTCATCTGAGGGCAGCGTGGGTGGGGCATTCGGTGCAGATTCCCATTGCAGAAGGAAAACTTCAAACAGGACCCTGGCAAGAAATTCTTCTTTTTGATTTTGATGATAAAGTGGGCCGTCGTGAATATTTTATTTTTGTGATGGGAGAGGCAGCAAAGTAGGGGCGAAATTATGGAAACTTTGAGCGAAAAACGAAGCCATGCCCATATTTTTGGCACCTGTAAAAAGGAGGATTTTCTTTCCTGGAAATCTTTTTTCCATTCTTCAGTGATGGGTTGGTTGTTATTTTTAATCGGGTGTTTTTTAGTCACTTTACTTCTCTCATTTCAAATCCCGTTTCTTCCCACCAGTGCCCGTGTGGGCAGTGTGGCGCCCAAAGACATCAAGGCCGATCAAAATTATGAAATTATCGATCAGAAATCCACCCAGAAGAATCGGGAAGACTCTCTTCGCAGCGTTTCTCCCGTTTATAATTATGATGAAGCGATTTCCCCCGAGGCGGATCATCATATCCAGGAGGTTTTTGAAAAAGCCCGGGTTTATCTTTCCCAACATCCCGAAGTTTCAACACAGGACTTCAAGGTTTTTTTCGAAAAAACATCGGGAGTCACTTTAAGTGAAGAAGAGGTGAAAGCCCTGCTTCAGAACCGTTTGAGGCCTGAAACGGAGCTTTTGATTCGCAATCTCGTTCGTAATGCCTTGGCAAGCCCTGTTGTGGATGATGCAACAGCCCTTCGAAGGTTTGCAGATCTTGGAATTGTGATCCGTCGTGTGAGGGAGCCTTCCGAAGAAAATGAATGGGTAGAGAAAAACCTGAACCGGATAAAATCTCTGGATGAAGTACATAGTGAGCTCGGGGAAAAAGTAAAAAAGGCAGGTAAAGGAGAAGCCCTTAGAAAAATAAGTCCCGAGATATTGGTTCAAATCGCCTCTCATTTTTTAAGGAGCAATCTGGGCTATGATGTCTCTGAAACTGAACTCCGCAGGGCCAAAGCTGTTACTGCCGTGAAGCCGGTGATCATAAAAATTCAGGCTGGAGAATCGATTATCCGCAATGGGGACCGTTATCAATCCTGGCATTTGGCGGTGATTCAGGGAATTCAGCAACAAAAAAGAGAGACCAATTTTGCTATAAAATTTTGGGGAACTTTTTTGTTTGTGGCTCTCTTGGTGCTGGTTATTTACTCGTTTGCTGCCCGTTATATCCGGAAATTTAATCCCACCCGTTTGGATTTGATTTTTTTGGGGTCCAACCTGATTACCATTCTTATTTTCGTGCGGATTTTTGCTGCCGTTTCTTCGGCCTTTCACGAAAGTTTGCCTTTTGAAACCCTCTATTATGCCATTCCTGTTTCTGCGGGAGCCATGTTGGTGAGGCTTATTTTAAACTCGGAGGTGGCGATTGTTTTTGGGGTGATCGCCTCTGCATTGGCCGGTGTTTTTTTGCAGAGCGATGTCGATCTTTCTATTTTCTTTCTTATCTCATCGATTGCAGGAGCAGGTTCTATTGCCTATGCAGACCGAAGAAGCGCTATTGTAAAGGCAGGGCTCATGACAGGCCTTGTGAATGTTATTACCATTTTTACCATCAAGATGATTCAGGTGGTGTCGGTGAGTCAAAGTTGGGCGGCCTGGGATATTGGAATGGATCTTCTGGCAGGTTTCATTGGAGGGACTAACAGCGCCCTGTATGTTCTTTTTTATACTCCCCTGGCTGAAATGATTTTTGGATACACCACAGATATCAAGTTGCTCGAACTGGGAAACCTCAATCACCCTTTACTCAAAGAGATGATTGTAAAAGCTCCGGGAACTTATCATCATAGTCAGCTCGTGGCGGTTTTATCCGAGGCAGCGGCAGAATCAATCGGGGCAAATCCCATCTTGGCACGGGTGGGTTCTTATTTTCATGATGTGGGAAAAATGAAAAAGCCTCTTTATTTCATCGAAAATCAAAAAGGGGAAAATCGCCATGACCAGTTGACGCCTTCGATGAGTGCCCTGATTATTTCTTCTCACGTGAAAGACGGGATTGCCTTGGCAGAAGAACACAAGCTTCCCCAGGTGATCGTGGATATGATTCCCCAACATCAGGGAACCAAACTCATCACTTATTTTTACAACAAGGCCAAGGAAGAAGCAGATGCAGATTTGCAAGAAGTGAAAGAACAAGATTACCGCTATCCTGGCCCTCGTCCCCAAAATCGGGAGGCCGGTATTTTACTCTTGTCAGATGGAGTCGAGGCCGCGGTTCGATCTTTGCCAGAAAAAACTCCCCAGAAAATACAGGCGATGGTCCAAAAAATTATCAACAAAAGTTTTGCCGAAGAACAACTCGAAGAATGCGAGCTCACTCTCAAAGATTTAAGAAAAATTGCCGATTGTTTTGTGAGAGTGCTGATTGGGATTTATCATCAACGGATTGAATATCCTGAAGAGCAGGAAAACAAATCACTGCCGATGCCGATCAAAAAACTGGAAATTGTTCCTTCCCCGGAAGTGCAATTCCAAAAACGCTAAAATGATTCTTAAGAATCAATCTTCTGTTTTCAGAATTCCTCTTTCAAAAATTCGTTCACTCTTTCTAAAAATTCTTCAAGAACTCAAAATGTCTCATGCCGACTTTGATCTCACTTTTGTAGGCGATGCCCGGATTCGAAAACTCAACAAAAAATTTCGGGGGATTGATCGTGCGACGGATGTGCTTTCATTTCCTCTGTGGGAGCCTGCTGATATCCCCTCTCCCCTGTGGGGAGAGGGTCAGGGTGAGGGGAAGGTATTTCTAGGCGACATCGTGATCTCAGTTCCTACTACTCTCCGGCAAGCCAAAGAACACGGCAAAAAACCGATGGAAGAAATTATTTTTCTCTCCATCCACGGATTGCTTCATCTTTTAGGCTATGATCATGAAATTTCGCTGAAAGAAGAAAAAAGAATGCAGAGGATGGAAAAGAGGTTGATGAAGGCCATTGAAGATAAAATGGAGAAAGCTAAGAAAAATTTTTAGCACCTTTTTTTTCATTCTGCCGATATCCTTTTTGTAAATCCAAACTTTACAGATCTGTCTTTGGGAGGTGAGTGATGGCGGATGATTCAGTGGGTGTTATTTCTTCTTCAGCATTTTGTCTCACAGCAGAAGTCTTAAAAACTCAAAGATATGTTCCTGTAGATCAACTTTCCAAAAACATTTCTGCGGATCATTTAAACACTTGCCAAGCCTCCCTGGATCTTAAAAGTGAGATGGAAAAACTCGCTCGCTTAATTCATCCCGAAACCCTGGGTGAAGAAGATCTTTTTTATCTTTTGGCGCATCCGGATGAGATGCAGGCCATTGCTCAATCTCCAGAGGAAGCCATTCCCTTTATTCGAAAAGGATTAGATCTTCCCCTTCAAGATCCTGAAGGTGTGACTCTCTCTTTTCATACTTTAAATCCTCAAGAGGGAGAACAAATTGCCTATATCAAAATTACTCCTCAAGCTTTTGTTTCTTCTCTCAAGTTTTCTACTTCATTGCCTGCTAAACCGCCTTTGATTACCTTCTCTTATTCTTCCACTTATTTGGCGACTCTCGCTAAGCTTGCAGAAGTGGATCATCGTACCATTATCATGATTCATCTTTCCGAAACAGGCGCCAGTCGAGTGGCATCACAGACCAGTGCATCAACTGCTGAGGATCTTTTCACGAGTTTAAAAGAAGTGATGAAAAAAGAAATTCCCGGGGGAGTTAGGGTTGATGTGTTGGGGCATAGCTTGGGGAGTCTTCCTGTAAGAATGCTTTTTGCAAAATGGGAAGATTTTCAAAAAGAAACAGGAGTCAGGTTGGGAAAGGTGCTGCTCGTTGCTCCCATGCCTTCGAGATGGGATAGGGCCATGGGATATGCCATGGATGCTACTCAGCTGAATCCTTCCCCCCACAAATCTTATATTCCTGATCGTGTGGGTTGGATCCAAACCTTTGGAGCCAGCTATGAATTACCTACGTTTCAAAACTTGGGAAAAGATTCTCATCTACGCGTCGTTTTTGCAGGGGGAGACACTTTTTTCAGACTCGAAAATCCTGCTCAGTGGGCCAAAATTCCGGGAGTTTCTTTTTTAAGAGATGCACCGCATAACTTTATCGCAGAACAAACGGCAAATGCAGAATATGTGAGAGTATTACAGCAGGCTTTGAATGATCCTGTCGAAACGGAGTTCTCTGATTTTGACCTCACCCATTTATATCAACACTGGCATCTGCTCCCCCCGACCCTGCATTTTTTCCTAAATCCCAAACTTACTCTTTCTTCTGATTTTAATCTTCCTCTTGGTTTAGAAATGACTTTCGCAGGGCGCAGAGGCTTGACTGCTTTTAATTTTGGAGGAATGGATCTTCAACTGGGAGGAAGAGGTGGCGTGGGCATTGATGTGAAAAAGGGAAATCCTTTAGCCTTTTTTACTCCCGAAGCAGAAGTGGGATTTTCCTCTTTTGAGAACGGATGGAGAGCAAAGGCAGGCTTAGCACTGATGTTGTACCCCTCAGATCATGAAGAAAATATTATGGCGAACTCTTATGCCTATGCCGGAGCAGAATGGAATTTTGAAGACACCTTGGGCGGCGCTGTAGAACTGAGACGATCCTTTTGGGCAAATGTTCCTGAGGACGATTCTTTTTCCATTTTTGTTTCGGTGATTTTGACAAGTTCCAAAGCCATCAAACTTTTTTAGGAAAATTTTTCTTTCAAGCCCCAATAATTTTAATAGAATATTTCGCCAAAGTTTCATCTCGGGTGACTAAGATCAGTTGGTCCACTTGGGCTTGTGCAATAAGCATACGATCGAAAGGGTCACGATGGTGCAAAGGGAGCTTACCGAAGGTCTCGATATGATTGAGATGGATGGGGAGTAATTCAAATCCGGCCGGATGAAGGTCGCGATAAAATGTTTTGGGGAGCTTGATTTTTCCGATGGATTCTTTGATACGTAATTCCCACAAAGAGGCATGGCTTACAAAAACCACATTGCTTTCTTTCGCGATTTCCTCGCGGGCTTCCACACTGAGCTCTTGCGGAGAAGAGCTGGCCCAAAGCAGAGCATGAGTATCCAGAAGAAGTTTCATTTGATTCCCAGGGATTCCTGAAGATCTTCAGGCCACTGCTCAAAATCTTTGGGGATGCGGATTTTACCGGCAAAAAGCCCCAGGCGCTTATTTTTTCTGGCAGGTTCATAGCGAATGATTTTAGCGACGGGCTTGCCGGCTTTGCCGATTAAAAATTCTTCTCCCAAGCTCACCACTCGCTCAATCACTGAAGAAAGTTTTGTTTTGGCCTCAGAGATATTAAGCATTTCCATAATAAAAACATTATAGTCTGGTCTGGTCTAGTCTGCAAGAGTAATTTTCTCAATTTTTTAAAAAAATCTTGATTCGAATTATTAGAATCAATACAAGCTTTCCATGATACTTTTCGCGATTATTATTTCTTCTCTTTTAGCCATTCTTTCTCATCCCACTGTTATCGCAGGGTATGTTTTTCCTCCTTTAAGTTTCTTGGCGTGGATTGCTTACCTTCCTCTTTTTTTTGTGGTTGTTGGGCAAGATTATAAAACCCAGTTCAAAAGAGTTTTTTTGTTTTGTTTTTTATTTAATGGGGGAGTGTTGCATTGGCTTTATATTGCGATGAATCAATTTGGGCATTTAAGTCCCGCCGCTTCTGTTTTGGGACTTTTGATTTTGATGGCCATTTTTTCTCTTCATTTTACTTTGGCTTTTCTTCTCAGTCGTTTTTTTGAATGTCGTTTACGCGTGCCCGTTTTCTGGTCTTTACCCTTGCTTTGGGTGTCTGCGGAGTGGCTGCGAAACTGTTTTCCTTTTAAAGGGTATCCCTGGGCACAAGCAGGTTACTCCCAGGCTTTTCATCCTGCTTTAATTCAAATTGCAGATTTGACTGGGGTCTATGGCATCACGGCCTTGATCCTTTGGGTGAATCTTGCCGTTTTTGAAGGCGTTCAGTTTTTAAGAAAACAAGTGAGTCTCAAGCAAAGCATTTTTCGAATCAGTTTTGTGATTTTACTTTGGGGGATGCTTTGGGGCTATGGCCAATACAGGCTCATCACCTTGGATCCTCTCATCGAGAAAGCCTCAAAAGTAAAAGTCGCTCTTCTTCAGGGCAATATTTCACAAGATGAAAAATGGTTGTCTTCCCGGGCCGAAGCGATTTCAAAAATTTATCAACGAATGACTGAGGCCGCTTCTTCTTTGGGCGCTGAGCTGACGATTTGGCCCGAAGCTTCTTATCCCCATGAGCTCGCGTTGGAGGATGTGGAACAGTTGCGTCGTGTGGGTGACTTCTCTGTGGATGTCATGATCGGCGCTGTCACGCATTCCCTGTTTGACCGCCTCTCCATTCAAAACAGTGCTTTTTTGCTTCACCCCGATCAAACTTTGGGAGGCGCTTATCACAAGCAACATTTGGTGCCTTATGGTGAATACGTTCCTTTGAGAAATTTTCTTCCATTCTTGGAAAAACTGACCGCTCAAGTGGGAGATTTTTCACCTGGAAAGGCTTACACCTTGCTGCATTCGGGAAGTGCACAAATCGGTTCTCTCATCTGCTACGAGGATATTTTTCCGGAAATTGCGCGGGGCCATGTTTTGCAGGGAGCTAATCTGCTGGTGAATATCAGTAACGATGCCTGGTATGGAAATTCTTCCGCTTTGCCGCAACATTTAAGTTATTCTCCTTTCCGCAGTGTTGAAAACCGCCGTTCTCTTGTTCGTGCAACGAATACGGGTATCACCGCCACTTTCGATCCCTTGGGAAGGCTGCAAAAAGTATTGGTCCCTTTTCAGCGGGATATCCTTATCGATGCAATGGCGTTGATGACTCAAAAAACTTTTTATGTAAAATGGGGCGATGTGTTTTCTTATTTTTGTATTGCCCTCACCTTGATAATGTTTATATTGGCGCTATGTCGAAAGAAAGCGCCGATAAAATCAAATCTTTAAAAACCAGACTCGACACGATTCGGAGGCGGCTTTGACTTGGCTTCGAAAGAAGCACGAGCGCAAGAGCTGACCGCCATCTCACAAGCCGCCGGGTTTTGGGACCAACCGCAAGAAGCCCAAAAAATTTCCAAAGAACTGAGTGAACTTCAAGCGATTATCAATACTCATCAAGAACGCGTAAAAATGATTGAAGAAGCAGAACTTCTTTTTGAACTTGCAGAAGAAGCCCAAGACCCTGCCTCCCTGGCAGAAGCCGCAAGAGAACTCGAAAAAGCAGAAGGCTTTGTTGCCCAGGCAGAACTCGAGGCCATGCTGGCAAAGCCCGAAGATGCTTGTTCTGCGGTGCTCTCGATCAATGCCGGTGCCGGCGGCACAGAGTCGTGTGATTGGGTGAGCATGTTGTTGCGCATGTATTTGCGCTACTCAGAGAAAAAAGGATTTAAAACCGAAATGGTTGATTACACTTACGGCGAAGGCGCGGGTTATCGCAGTGTGACGGTCACCGTCGAAGGAAAATATGCCTACGGATATCTCAAGGCTGAAAATGGGGTGCATCGCTTGGTGCGTATTTCTCCTTTTGATGCAAACAAACGGCGCCACACTTCTTTTTCTTCGGTGTTTGTTCATCCCTTGGTTTCGGATGAAATTGTGATCGAAATTAATCCCAGTGATTTGCGGTTGGATACTTTTCGCGCAGGCGGTGCCGGTGGGCAGAACGTACAAAAAAATGAAACCGCGGTTCGCATCACGCATATCCCGAGCGGCATTGTGGTGCAGTGCCAAAACGAGCGCAGCCAAAATCAAAATCGTGAAACCGCGATGAAAATTTTAAAGTCGCGTCTTTATGAAGTCGAAATAGAAAAGAAGCAAGCCGAACAGCAAAAACTGGAAGCAGGCAAGAAAGAAAACACCTGGGGCAGCCAAATCCGCTCTTACGTGCTGCAACCTTACCAAATGGTGAAAGATCACCGCACGAATCATGAAACAGGGGATACGGGGAAGGTGTTGGATGGCGATTTGGAGGGGTTTATCAAGGCGTATTTGTTGTCCGGACCTGTATTTTAAAACTTGATTTCAAACTATCGATTCGTGGATTGCTAATTTCAAGAAGGCTCTAGAATTCCACCCGCAATTTCATCTGAGGCTGTGGATGGATTTAAAAGTTTCATGACTCTTTTCCCTCCTCCACCCGTGAGGTAAAACCTAAATTCTATACCAGAAGGGCTTTCCTCGTAAGAAATAGGGATCTCAATACGTTCCACGAGCCCCCATGTTTCCAGACTATAGAGATGAATGAAAATGCGATAGGTAGGGGTCTTTCCAAACAATCTTTTAAGTTCTAAATTGATATCCGGGCCACTCATTGCAGATGAAGGACTTATGGCGCTTTTTTTGTGAAGGACTACTAAAATTCGATCAGGCCACGTTTTGATATGAGAAAGATTACTATCAATAGGAAATTTTGATTTTCTTCCAAAAAAATAACGGAATATTCCTGTTACCAAAGTAAGAGGCGCAGTCAGAAATTGTACAAGACCTGAAGAAGAAGGCTTGTTTTCTGATGGATCTCGTTTACCTAAAGGATCTTTTTGCCCTGAGCTGCCAGGTTGGGAAGGGCCTTCTTCCCTTGATCCATTTTTAACAGCAAGAAGAGGTTTGAAAGAAGCAGCTTCAATGACCTTCTCGGGGATCCTTGTGTTTACGGATTCAGCTATTGCAAAAGCTTTTGTAGAAAACCTGCCATAACTTTGTAGGGGTACCCCTGGATGAGTATTCTTCACTCGAAGACTGATCCTCTGCTCCACGGCATTCACCACTCCACCACTCAAGCACGTAAACATCCCCGATCCAAAATAACAGCTTAAGCCGCTAACCAGATGATGAAGAAATGCCCCGTTCCAGCCAAAGGCTGGTGAGCCCCTGGCGCATGCGGGGCCGGGATTTTTTCCGCACACCATCTCTTTGCTGACAGAAGTAATTCCGATCAGAATCTGCACCACCGCAAAGCTCTGTCCCGCTCCCAAAAGACCCATCCCCCGCATACTGCTTTGATCCATCATTCTCGCCCAAAAGCTTTCTTCCTCTTCTGTATTTCCAAAAGCTTGGGTGAGAATCCCCGTCAGGCCCGTGTCTGCCAGAGCTCCGGCGGCAAACGTAAAAGCATTCGCCAGAAAGGGAACCGCACAAAGAGCAGGCGTAGCGCCCAAAAGAACCCGGGCCGCCAGTCTTCCCCCTTCAAAAAATCCTCCGCCCGCGCTCATCGTGAGAAGGCTTTTCCAATTCGCCAGCTCCTGCGCAGCGGCGTCGAGAGTCAGGGCCAGTTCTTGCTGGTTTCGGGTAGAGGCGTTCGTATCCCCGAAGGAGGCGGTGTTAAAAAAAGAAGTGAGAGAGGTAATGGACATAGGTGGAAGCTTCTTCGACAAAGTTTATTTTTTGTTGCTAGTTTTTTTAATATGGGTTTTTGCTCTCGGGGCCAGGTTAATCTATTTCATTTGACGGTATACCATTAAATGGTATAGAATTTACATGATTATTTCTTTTAAATCAAAAATTGCAGATGAGTTGTTTCATGATGAGAGGCCCAAGAAGTTTTCTTCGCAGTTAGCGTCTGTAGCTCAAAGGAAGCTTTATTTAATTCATGCAGCTCAGAAAGTTGAAGACTTAAGAGTCCCTCCTGGAAATCGTCTGGAATCTTTGAAGGGAAGTCGCCAGGGGCAGTACAGTATTCGAATTAATGATCAATGGAGAATCTGTTTTTATTTTAAAAACGGGCAAGCTTCTGAAGTAGAAATAGTGGATTATCATTGAGGAGGTGTTTATGACAAAAAAAATGTCACCTATTCATCCGGGTGAAATCTTAAACGAGGAATTTTTAAGGCCCATGGGAGTAAGTCAAAGTAGGCTTGCGCGAGATATCCATGTGCCTCATCGTCGCGTTAATGAAATTGTGTTGGGTAAGAGAAATATTAGCCCTGATACCGCTCTGCGTTTTTCGGTTTATTTTGGTACGAGTCCTGAGTTTTGGATGAATCTGCAGGCTCTTTATGATTTGAGAGTTCTTCAATCTAAATGGGGAGCCCAGTATCAGAAGCTTCCTCATTGTGAAGCGGCTTGATTGAATATTAAACAAAGCGCTCCGTGTAAGAAAATTTTTAGGTAGGGATTTAGAAGGGTTTGATATGCCTATTAAGTCGATTCGACAGTCTTCGAGTAAAAAAAAGGAACAAAAATTTTTCATTTCACCGCGAGTAAAAGAGCTCAGTGGAATTTTAAAAGGCCCTCTTGATCGGCAAAGACTTCTGCGAGAAAGATTTGAAAAAGTTTTGTGGCATCATTTTGAGAAAAAAACCATCGAGTTGGATGTGGGTACTGTTAAAAAATTACGGCATCTTTTTCATGTCAAAACGGATAAAGAAGCCGTCAATAAAGCCCTCAGGCTGGTTGCTGATGAAGAAAAGATTATTCGTACACATAAAGCCCTTGCGGGGTCTGCCAGGTTAAAAGCCCCCTTCTCATAAAAATTATTTTTGATAGAGAGGTGAACAGATTGCCTCTTATGTTCCGGTTTCTGTTTGTTTAGGGTGTTTCTATCACTCTGCTGATTTTGTCTCTGCCTTTCCAGTTTGAAGATCCACGTAAGTGAACATCGCTCCGTAAGCGTTAACGTAGGAAAGTTTAAGCTCGGTGGGGTTTCTTCCTTTGTCTACGAGGATCCCTTTTTCGGTGTAATTACATCCATGAAGTTCGGGATCGTAAGTGCCAAAAGCGTAGAAGTATGCTAGAGGATCAAGGGAATAGAAGTCTTTTGTTGTTTTCACCACAATCATTGATTCATAGGGAAATGGGAATATTGGAAACATGCCAAAAATATTCCCTTCAATTTTAATTTTAGTCGGCAAGCGGCTATCCTCTTGAAGTAAAGCCTGAGCTTCCGGGGTAAAAGAAAATTTAGCTTCTTCTAATTCTTTGGGTCTCCATAAGTAACACATCGCCAGGGTTGAAGTTTGAGGATCTTTATTTTGAGCCATAGAATTTTTCGGAAGCAAACCAATAAAAATATCTTCAGATCCTACCTGCCCATCATTATTTTCATCCAGGGTTCGACTATACATATCAAAGAAGAACGGAGGGGCACTTGTGATTGGAGCGTCAAGAGTCTGACCCTCTTTTAGATCTTTAGCACGTTGGTTATATTCTTGAGGGGTGACCCGTTTGACGAGATCGGGTCTTTGAACTCTTGGGGGTGCCATAAAATCTCCTTTTTCTAATTCTGGTTATCGGCAAATCCGTAAAATAGTTGCTAAAGATTTTCCTTAGGTGATATCTCCTCTCCCCTATGAGGCTTGTATCTTTTAAAAACTTTGTACTTCTCATCCTTTTTTTTATCATCCTTTTCACAAATCCTCTTTTTGCCCAAGAAAAACGGATGGGTTTGGCCACTTATGAAATCATCACCGGAGAAAATCTTGATTATTTAAAAAAAGTGCTGCGCGAGTCTTTGTCGGCTTCTTTAAAAGAAAAATCTTCTTTTACTCTGGTGGAACTTTCTCAAACGGAAGAAGAAATCAAAAAAAAGGGAGTGGCTCGCGTCTTGAAAGAAAAACGACTGGACGCCATTCTGGTGGGTTCTCTGGTAAAGCTGGGAGAGCAAATTCAGGTGAACACACGCATTTATACACGGGCTCATTTGGAAGAGCCTTCTCTTGTTTCAGTGAGTACCGAAAATCTGGATCGCTTGCTGAGCACTCTCAAAACCCATTCCCAGATTATTTTAAATCAGCTGAATGCGCAGCTAGAACCTGCATCTGTTTCAGCGGCACCTGTGGCCCCCCAAAATACGCTTCCCCAGAAGAATGTGGGCACAACAATCGCAGGACAACCCGACTATCAATGGATCAGCGAACAACTCCCCCTTGAAGGCCGGGGCATGGCCTATGAGGATTTGGATGCAGATGGCAAGAAAGAGCTCATCCTCATTGATCTCAAACATCTGTATGTTTATGAATTTTCAAAAAATAGTTTGCAGCTTTTGGCAAAGCATGAGGCTCTTCCCCAAGATAATTTTGTCAGAGTTTATACTTACGATTTGGAACAGGATGGAAAGCCGGAAATTTTGGTTTCCAATTATAGGGGGAACGAGGCGGCTTCTTTGGTGTTTCGTTATGAACAAAAAAAAATTGTCCCTTTGTCAAAAAGTTCTCCCTGGTTGGTGAAGGTTTTACTTTGGGAAGGGAAACCCCTTTTGATGGGAGAGCCCTATTACGGAACTGTGGTCGACTATCACTCGATTAAAAAATTAAAATGGAATGGCAATGAGTTAAAAGAGGAGGGAGATTTTCGTGTTCCCAACAATATTCAGATTTATGGGCTTCAAAGTTTTACAACTTCTCCCCAAGATCCGAAGGGAATTATTTATTTAAATCCTGCCGGCTCTCTCAAAATTTATGAACCCGATCCAAAAGGTACCTATAAAAAACGCTGGTCCAGTGCTGAGCGCTATGGGGGAAGTTCCAACTGGATTAATCAACAAGTGAAGAATTTTTTTAACGAAATGGAAGATTATAAAACCTATGTCAATATCGATCCCGTGACTTGGGTAAATGAGGCGGGACGAGGGGAAGTACTTGTTGCCAAAAACGATAATTTTTTAAAAAACATGATGGGCACGCGTCCGATTGTCAAAGACTGTTGGTTTGTAAAATTAAGATGGGAAGATCTGGGTTTAAGAGAACTATGGACGACGCGCAAGATTGATGGTTATATGGCCGACTATTTGAAGGTTCAACTGCCATGGGAAAAATCCCCCAAACTACTGGTGCTGATGTGGTTTCGGGATCCCAGCTTTGCAGATTCTTTGGGACCTTTCAGATCGGTTATTGCAATTTATGATTTGAATTAATGTGAGGGTTTCAGAAAAGTTTCAGATACGAGGCGAAGGAGGAGGCCGAGTGAGGCATACTGGCCAAGTATGCCGCAGCGAGTGCCGACGACTTCAACGAAGTAGATGAACTTTTATGGAACCCGAAGATGGCGGTGCAGGGAGTCGAACCCCGGACACAACGGATATGAGCCGTTTGCTCTAACCACCTGAGCTACACCGCCTAAAAATTTGCAGGATCCAGTAACAAATCTCCTGATAACTTACAACTTATAACTTATAACTTTCAAGTCATGATGAATATTCCCACCCTCGCCATCGTCGGCCGACCCAATGTCGGCAAGTCCACTCTTTTCAACCGATTCATCGGTCGTAAACAGGCGCTCGTTTATGATCAGCCGGGAGTCACCCGCGATCGGAATTATGCGGTGGTGGATTGGATCGGGCATTCTTTTCGAGTGGTCGATACTGGCGGGTATGAAACAGAACCACATTCGGATTTGTTTTCCCAGATGCGTCGTCAGGTCGAGATGGCCATCCAGGAAGCCGACTTGATCCTCTTGGTGGTCGATGGAAGAGAAGGAATTACTCCCGATGACCGGGAGATGGCGATCAAACTTCGTAAAGCGGGGAAAAATATTTTTCTGGCCGTGAATAAAATTGATTTGGCCGAGCATGAAATCCATCTTTCTGATTTTTTCAAACTGGGAATTCAAAATACTTTCCCCATTTCAGCCGAGCATAGTCGTGGGGTGAGTGATATGTTGGAAGAAGCGATTCATTTTCTTTTTCATTCCGGTGAAGCCTCTCAAAAAACAGAAGAATCTTCAGAGCTCAATTCTCGTGAAGTAAAAGTGGCCATTGTCGGTCGCCCCAATGTGGGTAAATCCACTTTACTCAACCGCTTTTACGGAGCGCCTCGCGCAGTGGTTCATCCAGAGCCGGGGACCACCCGGGATCCCCTGGATATTGAAGTCACCGAGCAGGGCCAGGTCTTTCGATTTGTGGATACAGCAGGCGTTCGACAGAAATCGCATAGTGAGGGGAAAATAGAAAAAGTTTCGGTGATGAAGACCTTCGAAAGAATCGAAAAAAGCCATGTAGCTCTTTTACTTGTCGATGCGCAAGAGGGGCTGACAGCGCAAGACGGAAAAGTCGCCCAACAAATTTTAAAAAGACAAAGGCCCTTGTTACTTTTGGCCAACAAATGCGATTTGCTCTCGCCAAAACTTTCATGGAAAGAAGTCGAAAAAAAATGGACTGAGCGTTTTGATTTTCTCCGTTTTGTTTCCATTCTGCCTATTTCTGCGAAAACAGGGCAGGGCACTGCGCGTCTCTTTCGGGAAATTTTAAAAGTTTACGAACAATATCGTAAACATGTAAAAACAGCAGATATCAATCGGGTTTTCCGGCGCATTTTAGAAGAACATCCTCCTCCTCTTGTCTCCGGAAAGTCTCTCAATCTTTTTTACATGACCCAGGTGGCGGTTGCGCCTCCCCACTTTGTGATTTTTATGAATCATCCTGAAAAAGTACCGCTCTCTTACGAAAGGTATTTAATGAGAGAATTAAGAAAGGCTTTTTCTTTTCAAGGGACGCCTTTGGTTTTGGAGTTTAAGGGGAGAAAGAAAAAAACACGGGAGTGAGAAAGTTCTAAAGCCCAGAGCCAGGCTCAGGCCCGTTGGAAGTCATATCAAACCCGGGAGCAGGGCTTGTGGAAGGTTTGATGTAAGTGGGAATTTGGCGCAATTGTAATAATCCGATTCCGACTCCAGCACCGGCTCCGACTCCTATCCCTCCGCAATAAAAGAGTTCTGTAATGAAGGGATTTTGACTCGCCACTGTAAAATGACAGATCAGAGCGCTTAAGCCCGCAGTGCCAATAATACTTCCAGCGACTATTGAAGCATCTCCTACAGTTCCTAGGGCTCCTTCTTTGGGAAGAGCAAATCCTGCAGCGACAAGGCCTCCTCCCGCTGCAAGACCCCCGAGTTCCCACCAACCCAAAGTAATTTCTGTTTGATAAATGGAGGTATTAATTTCTTCTTGCAGATCTTTTCCATATTGAGCCAGCGCATGGGCTTCTTCCTTCGAGAGATGGAGGTGCACTCGAGTAAACTTGCTTTTTACCCAGGCTTCTATGGAAGTATTGTTAAAATTTTCCCCGAACAAATGTTTCAAGACCGCAAGGATTCCGATTTTATATTCTCGTTCATCCGTTTTATTTTTTTGGATCAGGGTTTGGGTGGCTTCCTGTATTTTGGAAAAGTGGACGATGACTTCAGGATCCTCTCCCTCTCTTTGAGGAGGCAAGTCCAGAAAAGGCAATATGGCGGCCTCGATTTGTTCCAAAGGTGTTGAAGTGCCCTGTAGAGTCGAGAACCATCTTGGCTGGATCTGGGCTTTTTCAAATTCAGGTGTAAGGGGAATAAGAGTTTGTGACCTCTCTGCATTTTCAATACGAATGGCCAGGGAACGTCGAAAAGCATCCGGATTTTTTACAAGTTCTACCCGATGATCCCGGGATGCATTCTGCAGAAAATCGAGTAGCGTTGTAAGAGAAGTTTTCGCTTCGATGTTTTGGGTGTAAAAAGGGGTTTCCCCAAGTGCTGAGAGCATTTTATAGAAAGTTTTATAAAGATCTTTTAAGGGGTTGTCTTCTGTATAAGAAGCTTGCGTCAGTTGTGAGGCGAGTTCATCCATGGAGGTCTGGATTTCATCCAAGTCTCCCCGTCCCGTTGCGATGTAGACTAACAGGGTGGAAGACAAAGTTTTCATTTTTAACTGGGTCAGAGAATCTTGGGCCTGTGTGTAGGCTAACAAGCGTCGATAAAGTCGTTGTTCTTCCAAGACCCATTCCAACCTTTTGGATTGTGACTCATCCAGTGTGGAAAAAATTCCATCGGGATAATTGTTAAGCCAAGCGTCATTCAGAGAATCGCCTGTCGAGATAAAAACACCGTACAGAAGATTTGCCATGGCTTTTCGTTGCAAAATATCGGGAGTTTCAAGGTTTCCAGAAACTAAAAAATGGTAAAGGCTTGTAAAAAGAGGAGGCGGAGGGCTTTGATAACTCTTCATATAGGCTTGGTGAATAAAAGAAGCGCCTCGGAGTGCCGTTTGTAAAGAAGGGTCCTCTTCATTAAAAGAGTTGTCCCGTAGCAGTTTTAAAGTGGATCCATCGGTATTGGCAGACAAGGTAAACTTGCCATTTTTCCATTCAAAGTTGAGTTCGGGTTGGCTGTCATAATGATCAGGAAAATGCCCACGGACTTGAATAGAACACACCTCTCCATTTTTTGGGCTGCGATTTGGATCATAGCAGAGAGGGTCTATTTTCAAGCTATCCAAAATAATTTTAGGCGCCATTTTATTTTCCCCAATTGAGAGTGCTAAACAACTTTTCGGCAATTTTCATAAATAGTTGCTATAAATTTGCTGACTTGTTTTTTAAAGTTCTCTATAAGGTTATTTTAACAGGAGATTCAAGACGAATGAATTTTTACAAATTGCTCTTTTTATTACCGCTTTTTTTGTTTTCTTCCTGTTTTTTGGGGGGAAAGCTTCAAAATTCTGGAAAGGTCATGGGTTATTCCCCGGGAAAAGTGCTGACCGAAAAAAGTTCTTATGAAGTGGGCCTACTCCCTGCGGGTTGGAATCGTGTGCACATTCCTCCTTATCGCACGATTTCTTTTTATAATAAAAAATATCGCAGCACCATTGAGACCGATGCTTTTTGCGATGAATCCTATGATGATGCTTCTCTCAAAGTTTTAACCACTCACTTGCAGTTTGCACTTACCGATAAAAAAGTCAGACTGGAAAAAACGTTTACGCTCGATCAAAGAGGCGCATATCGTTCGGTCGTCGATGGCAAAGTCGATGGAGTACTGATTTTGCTCGATACGGTTGTGGTGAAAAAAGACAATTGTCTTTTTGATTTTAGTCTGGTGGCTCCTCCTTATCATTACGAAAACGCTTCGGATGACTTCGAGATTTTTTTCAGGGGATTTAAATATCAGGGTGGGGAACCTTAAAAAAGAGGAATTATTTTTTGATACAAGAATTTAAAATCAGGATAAGCCATTTTTTTATTCTTGTGGGTTCCAATTTTGTCGCTTTGGCAGATTATATAGGGGGGCTTGCTTTTTTGGGGATGAGCACGGTGGCCTCTTTGTTGCGAGACCGCTTTAATTTCAAAGACACGATGGCCCAGTTTGAGCAGGTAGGAATCAAATCCGCTTCGCTCACCAACCTCATTGCCGTTTTTACGGGCATGGTACTGGCGGTTCAATTTATTGTGGGCTTAAAACGTTTTGGCCTTCAATTATACACGGGTCAAATTATCGGGATTGCCATTACCCGGGAACTTGCCCCTGTTCTCACTTCGATCATGATTGCAGCCCGGGTAGGCTCTGGCATTACCGCAGAACTGGGTTCGATGAATGTGACAGAACAGATTCTGGCCATTGAAGCCATGGGGGCAAAACCTGTTCAAAAATTGGTGGTGCCACGTGTGATTGCGACCACTCTTTGCGCCCCTATTCTCACGGTGTTCGCAGATTTTATAGGAATTTTGGGAGGGATGATGATCTCCATGCTCGAAACGGGAGTCAGTGCAAGATTTTATCTGGATCAAATCACCAAAACGGTAGAGATGATGGATTTTGGTAGCGGCATTGCCAAAACATTTTTCTTTGGTTTTTTTATAGGGATTATTGCCTGCTACCAGGGCTTAAATACATCGGGAGGCACCGAAGGTGTGGGGAGAGCCACCACTTTTTCAGTGGTGTACGCATCGATTTGTATTTTTATTTCAGATTTTTTTCTTACAAAAGTATTTTTACTATTTTAAATTCCCACTTCCCCTCTCCCCTGTGGGGAGAGGGTCAGGGTGAGGGGAAAGTTCGAATAATTTGTGCATCCTTTCATTCGATTCGAAAAAATAAGCAAGGCCTTTGGAAATAATCATGTCTTTCGGGATTTATCGTTAGACATTGTGAAAGGCGAAACCCTCACAATTATTGGGGGATCCGGGTCTGGCAAAAGTGTCATGCTCAAACTGCTTCTCGGGGTATTAAGGGTGGATCAGGGGCAGATTTATTTTGATGGAGAAAATGTGTGCGAGATGGATGATGAAAAAATTCTTCACATGCGCAAGAGGGTTGGAATGCTTTTTCAGGGCGCTGCCTTGTTTGATTCTTTAACCGTGGCTGAAAACATTGCCTATCCTCTTCGGGAACATTTTGATTATGAGGAAGAAAAAATTGCCAGGATTGTTGCCGAAAAACTGGAGGTCGTCGGCTTGCCGGGAATTGAACAAATGATGCCTTCCGATCTTTCAGGGGGAATGAAAAAGCGCATTGGTCTTGCCCGTGCCATTGCCACAGACCCCGAGGTGATTTTGTATGATGAGCCCACAACGGGCCTGGATCCCACCAATACGAATCGTATTAATGAGTTGATTATCGATCTTCAAAAACGTTTTAAGGTGACTTCTTTGGTGGTCACTCATGATATGGCAAGTGCTTTTAAAGTGAGCGATCGTTTGGCATTGATTCATGATCACAGGATTGAATTTGTGGGAACCAAAGAAGAAGTGAAAAGTTCAAATAATAAAATAGTTCAGCAATTTATTCGTGGAGCCATTGGAGAATAGTGTGTTTATTAAATTAATGAGGAAATAAAAAATGGAAAAAAAGACTCTTTTACAAATTCGGGTGGGTGTTTTTGTTTCCGTGGGTCTTTTGCTCACCATGATCATGATTTTTTTACTGGGGGGCCAAAACAGTTTGTTTGAAAGACATTATACTCTGTATGTGCGCTTCAATAATATCAGTGGTCTCCGGATAGGGGCCTCTGTTTTTTTGGCAGGAATTACGGTGGGCACAGTCGATAACATCCGTTTTCCACAAGACTTGAAAGAACAGGCTGTAGAAGTGAAGTTGAAAATAGCCAATCGTTTTCGTGATCGGATTCGGGAAGATAGTAAAGCCGCTATTACCACCCAGGGCTTACTAGGAGACAAAGTGGTCCAGATTACCGTGGGAAGCCCCGAGCTTCCCGAGATGAAAAGCGATCAAATTGTGCCAGCCAAAAAAACAGGTATTTCTTTGGAAGGTTTCGCAGAACAGGGAGGCGATTTTTTGAAAGAAGTGACGGAACTGGTGAGCAACGTCGATACGATTGTGAAAGATATTCATGACAAGCAAAGTTTGATCCATGCCCTGATTTATGATTCCAAAGGAGCAGATATTGTCCCCCGGCTTGCTTCGATAGGAGAGAGTAGTGCAAAAATTGTAAAAGAAATTGAAAAAGGAAAGGGGTTTTTACACGGGATGATCTATGAACCTGTAGATCCTGATGTAGCAAAGAATTTATCTTCTACAATTGACAGTCTTAAAAAAGTTTCCCAGAACTTGAGTCAAATTACGGGTAAAATTGAAAAAGGAGAAGGAAGTATAGGGGGACTTATTAATGATCCCACCGTTTATTACGACCTTAAAACCTTGATGGGTAAGGCTAACCGCAGCAAGTTGATCCAATCCGTCATCCGCTATACTCTTTTGGAGAATGAAAAAGACATTATGAAGTAGAAAATTCTCATGCTATACTTGTAAAATAACAAACAAGGGGATTTTTCTCATCTCACCAAAAGGGGGGAATATGGCCACTTCAGGATCATTGATGGAAGTTTTAAGGGGACTTCAAGACGTAAAAAAATATCAGGATCTTACCTGGCAGGGATCTTTTTCAGAATATCTCGAGATGGTCCGAAAAAATCCAAAAGTGGCGCGGATGGCTTTTCAGCGCGTCTATGACATGATCATGTCTCACGGATGGGACGAATACAAAGAATATAAAAAACGCATTATTCGTTATAATTTTTTCAAGGATCCTTTTGAAAATGGGAAAGACGCCATTTTTGGATTGGATCTGCACCTGATGAAACTCGTGCATCTTTTCAAAAGTGCAGCCCGTCGTTATGGCACTGAAAAACGAATTTTTCTTCTCCATGGTCCTGTAGGTTCTTCCAAATCGACGATTGCGCGTCTTTTAAAGAAAGGGATGGAAGCTTATTCCCGAATTCCCGAAGGAGCGCTCTATACTTTTAAATGGGTGAGAGGAAATGAAGAAAGTGTAAGACCCATTTTTGGAAACTCTGATGAGATTGCCTGTCCCATGCATGAAGATCCACTTCATTTGGTTCCTGAAAATTTAAGAACTCATTTGCTCAGTGATATTAATAAAAGTCTTTCCGAAGGAGAAAAAATTTATTTGGAAGGAGACTTGTGTCCTCCCTGTCGTTATCTTTTCCGGGAACTGGTTCGTCTCTATCAGGGAGATTGGGCCCAGGTGGTTGAAAAACATGTCCGTACTCATCGCATGGTATTAAGCGAAAAAGATCGTATTGGAATTGGTACTTTTCAACCGAAGGACGAAAAGAACCAGGACTCTACTGAACTCACCGGAGATATCAACTATCGTAAAATTGCAGAGTATGGTGCGGAATCTGATCCACGGGCTTTTAATTTCGACGGCGAATTTAATATTGCCAACCGGGGGGTCATTGAATTCATCGAAGTTTTAAAATTGGATGTCGCTTTCTTGTATGATCTTTTGGGAGCTTCCCAGGAACATAAAGTGAAACCCAAAAAATTTGCCCAAACGGATATTGACGAAGTGATTATAGGTCACACCAATGAGCCCGAGTTTCGCAAATTACAGAACAATGAATATATGGAAGCACTGCGCGACAGAACCGTGAAAGTGGATATTCCCTATGTTACCCGTCTTTCAGAAGAAATGAAAATTTATGAAAAAGATTTCAACTCCCAAAAAATAAAGGGCAAACACATTGCCCCCCATACTTTGGAAATGGCAGCGATGTGGGCCATTCTTACCCGTTTGGAAGAACCCAAAAAAGCCAATTTGACGATGGTGCAAAAACTCAAGCTTTATGATGGGAAAACCCTGTCGGGTTACACCGAAGACAATGTGAAAGAACTGCGCAAAGAAGCTGTGCGCGAAGGGCTCGAGGGAATTTCACCCCGTTATATCCAGGATAAAATTTCCAATTCTTTGGTGAGAGATAACGAGGGCTGTGTCAATCCCTTCATGGTTTTGAATGAACTGGAGAGCGGCTTAAAACATCACACGATGATTCGTACCGAAGAATTGCGCAAGCGTTACATCGAACTTTTATCTGTCGTGAAAGATGAATACGAAGATATTGTAAAAAATGAAGTTCAACGCGCCATCTCAGCCGATGAAGAGGCCATCTCACGTTTGTGCGGAAATTATATCGATAACGTGAAGGCCTATACCCAAAAAGAAAAACTGAGAAACAAATATACCGGACAAGATGAAGAGCCTGATGAACGCCTCATGCGCTCGATTGAAGAGAAGATTGAAATTCCCGAGTCGCGCAAGGATGATTTTCGTCGCGAGATTATGAACTACATCGGGGCCCTGGCGGTTGAAGGCAAGAAGTTTGATTACAAAACAAATGAACGTCTTCATAAAGCTCTCGAGTTGAAACTTTTCGAAGACCAGAAAGATTCCATCAAACTCACCTCCCTCGTGACCAGTGTGATTGATAAAGATACCCAGGAGAAAATTGATGTGGTGAAAAGTCGCATGATCAAAAATTATGCTTATTGTGATATTTGTGCCACTGATGTGCTGAACTATGTGGCCAGTATCTTTGCGAGAGGAGATATTAAGACCAGAACCCAGTGACAAAACATTATGGTAATGAAAATTGAACAGGATTATAACCGCTTCAAGCAAATTGTTCGGGGAAAAATCCGAAAGGAACTGCGCAAATTTATTTCCCAGGGAGAAATGATTGGCAAGCAGGGAAAAGATCTGATTTCGATTCCTCTTCCCCAAATTGAAATTCCACACATTATTTACGGTGTTAAACAAACCGGAGGCGTAGGTCAGGGTGACGGAAAAGAAGGGCAAGCCATTGGAGCAGGGGAAAGCGAAGGTGAAAAAGGCCCTGCAGGCAATGCTCCCGGGGAACATCTTCTGGAAGTCGAACTCAGTTTGGAAGAGCTCGCACAAATCCTGGGAGAAGAATTAGAACTCCCGCGTATTGAACCCAAGGGAAAAGCCAATATCGCTTCTTATCATAATAAATATTCTTCCATTCGAAATAGTGGCCCCGAATCTTTAAAACACTTTAAGAGAACCTATAAACAAGCTTTGAAACGGCATTTGTTAAGCGGAGCTTATAATCCCAAAAATCCTGTCATTATTCCCATTCGCGAAGATCGGCGTTACCGTTCCTGGAAAGACGAAAAAAAACCCCAGCGAAATGCCGTGATTATTTATATGATGGATGTTTCAGGCTCGATGGGTGCCGAGCAAAAAGAAATTGTGCGCATTGAATCTTTTTGGATCGATACCTGGCTGCGTTCGCAATATCAAGGGGTAGAGACCCGCTATATTATTCATGATGCGGTGGCCCGCGAAGTCGATCGGGAAACCTTTTATCGTACCCGGGAATCCGGGGGCACGATCATCAGCTCTGCCTACAAACTTTGCCTCAAAATGATAGACGAAGAATATGATCCTTATGAATGGAATATTTATCCTTTTCATTTTTCAGATGGAGATAACTGGTCGGGCAATGACACGCTGGAATGCTTGGGTTTGCTGGATAAAGAAATTTTTCCGCGAGTCAACATGTTCTGTTACGGCCAGGTGGAATCAGAATATGGCAGCGGGCAATTCTTGAGAGATCTCAAAGAACGTTTCGGAGAAGAAAATGAACATCTCATTCTTTCCAAGATTGAAGGCAAGGACAAGATTTTAGATTCCATCAAGGATTTTTTGGGAAAAGGGAGGTAGGGGTATGATGACCTCACAAACACTTCTCAAAGAATTAAAAGAATGGCAGCAAAAAATTGAGGCCCATGCACGAGCCTATGGTCTTGATTTTTACCCGGTTGTTTTTGAAGTCCTGGATTGGAATCAAATGAATATGGTGGCCTCTTACGGGGGCTTTCCCAACCGCTACCCTCATTGGCGTTTTGGAATGGAGTATGAACAGCTTTCAAAATCTTATTCTTACGGTCTCTCCAAGATTTACGAAATGGTGATTAATAACAACCCCTGTTACGCCTATCTGCTGCACAGCAATAATCTCGTGGATCAGAAACTGGTGATGGCCCACGTGTATGGACACTGCGATTTTTTCAAGAACAATGTTTATTTTGCGCATACCAGTCGAAAAATGATGGATGAAATGGCCAATCATAAAACGAAGATCAAGCGCTATATCGACAAGTATGGTTTGGAAACAGTGGAGCGTTTTTTGGATATTTGTCTTTCGGTAGAAAATCTGATCGATCATCATGGCACTTTTATCAAGAGACAAAAGGGGGACGACGAAGTTCTGTTGGATGAAGAAGGTGAAGAGAAAGAACCGACCGTTCAGAAACTCAAAAGCAAAGATTACATGGATAAATTTATAAATCCCAAAGAATTTCTTGAGGCTCAAAAACAAAAAATCAAATCGGATCATGATCAGGAACAAAAATTTCCTGAAAGCCCGGAGCGCGATATTCTGCTTTTTCTTTTGGAACACTCTTCACTCGAGCAATGGAAGCGGGATATCCTTTCGATGATTCGCGAAGAGGCCTATTATTTTCTTCCCCAAATGCAGACCAAAATCATGAATGAAGGATGGGCTTCTTATTGGCATTCCACCCTCATGACCCAAAAAGTGCTGGCTCCCTCGGAAGTGATTGACTATGCGGATCACCATTCTGGCACCTTGGCGCCTTATTCCGGTCGCCTGAATCCTTACAAGCTGGGGATTGAACTCTATCGGGATATTGAAGATCGTTGGAACAAGGGAAAGTTTGGAAAAGAATATGATCAGTGCGAAAATATGGTGGAAAAGAAAAAGTGGAACAAAAATTTGGGCCAGGGTCGGGCCAAAATTTTTGAGGTTCGCAAACTTTATAATGATCTGACTTTCATTGATACTTTTCTCACCGAAGAATTTTGCGTGGAGCACAAATATTTTACCTACGATTATAACAAGGCCAACAATACCTATGAAATCAGCAGTCGAGAGTTTAAAAAAATAAAAAACAAGTTCCTGTTTTCGCTCACCAATGCCGGCCAGCCCATTCTTTCTGTCATCGATGGAAATTACAAGAACAGGGGGGAACTCTACATTCTTCATCAACATGAAGGGGTGGATTTGAAACTCGATTGGCTGCAAGAAGTATTAAAAAATCTTTATGCACTTTGGGGGCGCCCGGTGAATGTGGAAACCAGGATTGATGGCAATCCCAAAATCTTCAGCTTCGATGGCACGGAGCAAAATACCTAAAAACGGCTTTGTATCGCCGTTTTTAGCAATACCTAAATCCGTCAGAGTTTTTTCTTGTATTCACCCTCTCCCTTGATGGGAGAGGGCCGGGGAGAGGGTGACAGTGGATGAAAGTGGATCACCCTTTGGGTGAAAATTGCATCCGGGACCACCCGCCCCCTAACCCCCTCCCATCAAGGGAAGGGGGGATATTTTTGAAAAATACTCTGACGTTTTAAGGGATTTTTTTATAGGCAACTTTTCCTCTCATAGGCCGATAATCAAAATAACAGCTTATGAGTTGCTCATCACAAATTATAAAATTCTCATCCAGAACCCCTGAAGTTGAGAGCCTTTCTTCCACCTTAAAAAAGGAAAATCTTACGGATGGCAAGGATAACGTTGTTATTTTCAGGGAGAAACCAGTTTGGGTCAGCGATAAGGAAGCAAAGAACTTTCTGAGTCAGTTACAAAGCCCACCTGCCGAGACTTTGCAATTTCAATTTACCACGTGTGCTCCTCTTGCCGTTAGGCATTACTCAGTTTTTCTGAGTAACGATGCCGGGCTCAAGGCTTTTTTTGCATCTCTTGCTGGCACAGAGGCAGGGGATTCCAGCCGGATCTTAAGCAGGCTTGCGGCTCAGGGATTTACTCAGGACGATGTTCTTCATTGGATCACTCTGTATAAAGCGTCCGATCCGAAACACATTCAACTTCTTGTCTGGGCGATGGAAAGCGCTCAAGAAGCCAAACTTTCGGAGACTGCGGTTAAGGCTGTAAGCAAAATGATAAACCGTACGGTCAGATACTTTAAAGCCGGTAATCGAGAAAACCCAATCACTAGAAAACTGAATTTTTTGGATATGGCTTTTCACATCCAGACCCTTGTGTGGATCTCTCGCTATGAAAAAACTGTGAAAGATCATTTTAAAAAGACAGAATGGGAAAACTTGCCTCTTCCTCCGCAGAGAGCCGCTACGCTGAGAACCATGCTTGTCGAAGGAAAGATTCTCACACTGTACGAGCCAGACGCATTTCACACCCAGGATTTTGGAGCCCAATATTCAACGGATATAAACCTGCTTGTGTATGATGAGGAGGCACTAAAAGTATTCCAAGACAAAAACCAGTGGTATCAGCTTGAACCCACTGCTGTTCACGAATTAACACATGCAGGAGATGATCTTTTACACTTAGTAAATGAAAGTGCTCGAATGGAAGCAAGAGCTTTCTTTTCCGAAGCATTGAGACCTGTGATCGAGGTAGGAGTACAAAAAGCTCGAACACATTCAATGGAGCCGCGTAGACTTCACGAGTTTCCAGGTCATGGGATGAATCTTCAGAGAATCGAAAAACGTCTTGGAAAGCCTTTTAGAGATTGGCTTACGAATATTTATTTCAATCCTGACTATAAAGATGAGGCTATTCGGATTGCGGATCAAGCTTACCAAGCACAGCAAGGAAAACAAAAAGCTTCTTATCATCTCGATTCCTTGGCAACAAGCTTTGCCTCCTATGGAGGGGTCAAATTCTTCCTGAAGGTGTTCGACTATCTTGAAACAGAGCATAGCCCTATTGTTGTAGACCCAACATGGTCGCAGATGAGCTTTTCCTCTTGGACGAGCTTGAAATTAAATACCCATGGGGAAGTCGAAAGTCAGACAAAAGTTTTTGTATTGAACAAAAGTACATATGATGATTGCGAACGAACAATCAGGGAAAGCTTGAGTGTCCTACAACAAAAGCGGGATCAGATGAGGGTTCAAAAAGAACGTATTCCGGCCTCGTTAAATAAGGCCTACCGGTCACTTCAAGAACAAGCGGTTTATTATTTTCTCTTTCGTGCTATACGCGACTCCTCATTTAACAAACAGGTTTTCTTTAAAGATGTTTTAGTCCCCCTTCTTTCATGGAAAACAAATTCCCTGATTATCATGGGCGACGGCATTCCGTCCCACTAAAAAAGATTCGGCTCACTTTTCTGATTTCCGGATCCACTGTTTTTAATTTCCCCGCAGCAATAGAGATAGGCAAGGTCTGAAGTTCATTTCCTTTTAAAATAACAAGCTGCCCGAATTTTTTCTCTTTTATCAAATTCACTGCAAATACTCCCAAGCGTGTGGCCAAGACCCGATCAAAAGCAGTGGGCGTACCGCCCCGCTGCACATGACCCAACACGGTGACACGCACTTCACAGGGAATTCGTTTTTGGAGTTCTTTCCCCAGGAGCTCGGCAATGCCGCCCAATTTTACATCTCCATATTCATCATGATGCATGGGAGTTTTTAAAATTTTTTTGTTTTCGAGTTCGATTTTTGCATCCTCGGACACGACAAAAATACTAAAATATTTTTCATCTTTTTTTCTGAGATGAATTATTTTGCAAAGCTCCCGGATCTTGAATTTTTCTTCAGGAGTCAAAATGGCATGAGCCCCCCCGGCGATGCCCGCATAAGTGGCAATCCAACCCACATGCCGGCCCATGACTTCGACAATCATCACACGGTGATGCGACTGGGCAGTGGTTTGCAAACGATCGATGGCATCGGTTGCGGTTTGAACCGCAGTATCAAAACCAATGGTGAAATCGGTTCCCCAGGTATCGTTATCAATGGTTTTGGGAATGCAAACCATGGGCATTCCCTTTTTTGAGAAAGCTTCGGCAACCTTGAGAGTCCCTTCCCCTCCAATGGCCAGCAGAGCGCCCAGCTTTTGTTTTCGGAAATTCTTGAGGGATTTTTCAATGCCCCGGGAAATTTGAAGAGGATTCATGCGGGATCCTCCCAAAATAGTTCCTCCCAAATTGAGAATGGAAGCGGTGTTGTCCCGATTTAAAATTTTAAATTTGCCTTCTAATAAACCCTTCCAACCTTCTAATATCCCAAGCACTTTTATATTTTCTTGGGAAGCTTTTTGAACGACTGCGCGAATCGCTGCATTTAAACCTGGGCAGTCACCCCCTCCTGTCAGAAGACCAATTTTCATATTTTTCCTGTATTCCCTCAGTTCCACCCCTGGAAAGAGCGAGGACTGTTTGAGCGTTCCTTGAAAAATCGCGCTTTCCTTTAGGAAAGTGCGATTCAACACTCGCGAGTTCCGCAGTGACTGAAAGGGGTGAAACTGAGGGAATACTTTTTCCTTATTTAAATGGTTGCCAATGTTGAATGACTTTGTATATTGAAGCCCGTAAAAATTTCAACCTCTATCAAAAGGAGCATAACATGGGAAAAGCGATGACAAAAAGTCAACTCATCTCAAAACTGGCAACAGACACAAAACTTGTGAAAAAAGATGTGGTACAAGTGTTGGATGATCTTGTGGGGCTTGCACTCAAAGAAGCGAAAAACGGTTTTACCATTCCAGGTCTTGGAAAACTGGTTCTTGTAAATCGCAAAGCCAGAATAGGTCGCAACCCGCAAACCGGTGCAGAGATTCAAATTCCTGCCAAGACAGTTCTTAAATTCAGAATTGCAAAGGCGGCAAAAGATTCTCTTCTTAAAGGGAAAAAGAAGTAGAAGAAAATATATAAAAATTAAACAAGGCCTCACATTCTTTAACAAGGATGTCAGGCCTTTTTAATTTTAGGTAGCAACTAAATGAATTTCTCTCCGATACCCTACCTATGGGCGATTTAATTTCTAATAATGATCTATTCAACCGCATTGACCTCAATGGCGATAACACAATCACCGTGGAGGAAATCTATACCACTCGGGTTTTTCATGAGGCGAGAATCAAGATCTTTGAGTTGATTGAAAACTATCCCCGAACTCATGCAGATAAAGTTGTGAATATGGATGCAGTCATCGGTGGGCTTATGGATGCCATCGATCGGGTTGAAGCTAAAGAAAGTCAAAGTCCTACTCACATAACGGGTGCGATTCAAGCTCCTTTATCAAGGGATGAAGTAGAATTATTGGGCAATAAGGTGCTCACTGATTTTTTAACTCTTCCCGAGAAATACAGATTTTATTACAAGGCACAATTGTTATCCTTGCAGGAAGAATTTTCAGGGGGTCAAGATTTTACAGAAGCTAAAAAAGTTTCAGAAGAATTTCTAAAAAAGGCGCCAGAAGTTTCGGGTTCTTTTCCACGGATGGAAATCTGTGATGGTCAGCCCGGTCTTAGCCGTAGCGAATATCGGAGCTTTGAACCTTTTCTTTTTACAGGTTTTCCTGTTCCTAATCCGAATGTGGCTTCTTCTTTTAATTTTGATGCACGAGTAGCTCAACTGGATGTAACTGCTTTGAAGAAAAGAGTACAGATTAACGATCGAGAAGTTAAAAGCATGACTTGTTTTATTTTGGATCAACTCGCTAAAAGTCCCACAGGGGCCAAACTGTTAAGAGAGGTAATGACTAAAAATGGTGAGATGACTATCCGGTTAATGACAGCAGAGGATTTAAAAAAATTCCAAGGGGGGGCAGCTATAGGAGCTTACTTTGAAAGTGAGAATGCCTTTCTAATCTCTCCTAGAATTTTTGATGCACCTCCTCAAAAACGAATCCCCGAAGATAAACTTTTGGCTTGGGTGGATAACTTTAGTCATGAGCTTTTTCATGCTGCTGTTTCCAAGAAGGGGCGTGATTCTACAGTTGCAGAGGAACTTCTAGCTCATCAAGTGGCGCAATTAGTCACATGGGAGTTGGGCTTACCTTTACTCCGTGCACAAACCAGAACGATGGTCAGTCGAGAGGCTCAAAAAGATTTTATCTGGAATAGTTATAGCCCTTTCTTTTTTGCACATGCTACAGAAGATCAAATAAGAGCAAGAGAAGCCCAGTTTAGTGCCCCAGAATGGGAACAGTATATTGATGCACAAATGGAGAAGATTTTTAGTCGTGGTCATGGTTTGTGTAAGTCGTAATTTCTTTTTTAATCAAAAAATTTCTTAAACCTGGCAAATCTTCCAATAAAGCAAGAGAGGGCAATTTTAAAAAATCAGCCTGCGCAAAAGCTTCTTTCAAAGGAAGCGAAGGAAAATTTTTATCTCTCAATCGATGAACAAGTTTTAAAGTTTGCAAGGCGTCAAACCAAGTATGTAAGTGTCTAAGCTCGGTTTGAGAAGGGCCAGCCGCTTGTTTTAAAGTTTGAAGCCATAATTTTAAATAATCAAAAATTTTGGGATTGTAGATCAGAAAAGGTTTTTCATTTTTTTGAGATTCCAAAATTTTTGTGAGGGCCATTCCGGTTCCAAAAGGGGTTCTTTTGGAAATCCGGCCTTCTATGAGAAGGGGCTCTCCTGCCAGGCACAATATTTTTCCCACCTTGGCCAATTTATTCAGGAGATAAAAATCTTCCCCGGCCATTTTTTTAGGAAATCCTCCCACAGCGCCGTAAGCAGAAGCACGAATAGCGAGGGTGCTTCCCAAGGAGTGATAAGCATAGGGAGAACCGGCTTCTTGTAAACCAAGAACATAGTATCTCAGATAACATTCGTAGAGTAATGTCGCCTCTGTAAGAGAAGCATCCTCATGACATTCATGTTGAAAAGGATAGAGAAGTGCTGAGATTTTTTCATCCGTTACTTTTTCTGATCTTTCAAAATAATCAGAGGGGAGGCTGACATCCGCATCGGTGCAGTGAATCCAAGGCGAGATCACTTTTTTTTCTTGATGAAGAGTCAGTGCAATGTCGCATCCAATCTTGCGTGCAAGGCCCACACCTTCGTGGGCAGGCAAAAAATGATTCGGGGAAGCCCGGTCGATCAAAAGGAGAGAAGGGGGCAAATTTTCTTTAAGAAACCGGATTATTTTTCGATTCTCTTCATGTACCCAAGAGGGAGAATCAGCTCTGGCATTGACGATGAGAATGACGAGAGTTTCTTTAGAAGACGAAAAAATATTTTCAATCAGTTGAAAAAGAGAGACGGTTTCCCCATAAGCGGGAATGACGAGAACGTTTTTGAAATTTTTTGTAAGGGCGTCCGCCAATAAGTTGTGGCGGACGCCCTTACATTCAGGTTCTGCATGGCGTGAGAGATATTTCTCGGTAGCTTTTGACATTTCAAAGCACGCTTTTTTTAGTACTTCCCTTATATATCAATATTTGATATGTTGTTACTTAACGATGTGGCAAGTTGTTTTACATAAAAAAGTAGTAAAGCAGCTAGAGAAAATGCCTCAAGTTATTCAGGAAAGGTTCGATTTATTATCAAAGGAGCTTGAAGTAGCAGGGCCCTTGCGGAGTAATTGGAAGAATTTTGGGAGGTTAAAAACCCAAAATAATGTCTACCAATATCATTGTCATATTAAATCAGGACACCCTACTTATGTGGTTTGTTGGGAAGTGATGAGTAAAGAAGTCAGATTAATGGAGGTTTATTATGTCGGTACCCATGAGAAAGCTCCCTACTGAAGTTGAGATTAAGTTGGGAAAGAAAATGATTCATTACAGTAATATCCCGAAGTCTAAAATCAGGCCCTTGCTTGTCTTACTCAAAGATTATCAGGATGAGACTGTTCCCTGGCGTGAGGCAGCGAAAGGCCGAATTAAAAACTCACAGAACGAATCAGCTTATATGTTTCGTGTGAGCCGGGAAAAAGCAGGGATGACGCAAGAAGAGTTGGCCTTAAAACTTGAAATGCCTCAGGGAAATATTTCGCAAATTGAATCGGGGAAAAGAGGAATCGGGAAAACGCTGGCGAAAAAACTTTCCAAAATATTTCATCTTGATTATCGGGTTTTTTTATAATTTTATTTCTAATGCACGGCGGCTCTTAAGGGGAGCCCCTGAATAATTTTAGCTTCCAGCTCGAGTAACTCTTCCAACCTTTCATTCACTTTACTTTCTTCAAAATAAATTTTGGCCAGGCGCAAAAATAAACCATGATGATTGGCTTCCGAGCGGGCAATCTCCAAATAAAAATCTTTCAAAGGCCCGGGTTCTAGATTTTGTGCGACAAGATGAAAACGTTCACATCCACGGGCTTCAATCACACCTGCGATCAGCAATCGATCGAGAAGAAAAACATCGCTGCCTTTGCGAATGAGTTGTTGGAGTTGTTTTACATATTCATCTTTTTGATCGGGCCCTAAAATCAAATTGCGCTCTTCAATTTTTTTATAAACTTGGCGAAAATGTTCCAGCTCTTCCAAGGCAAAATCGATCATGGTTGTGACAAGCTCTTTACGATCAGGATAATGGGCGACCAAATTCATCCCGGTAGCTGAGGCTTTACGCTCGCAAGCGGCGTGGTCCAAGAGGAATGAGTTGAAATTGTTCATGACAATTTGTAACCAGTCTTGAGAGGTGGGGATTTTAAGGCGCATGGGCTTTTTTATCTACTTACAGGCGTCTGTGCAAGCGAGTAAGAAATAGAACGTGTGACCGAAAATCGAACTCCATTTTCTTGAAATCGGACATTCTTCTCGCAGGAGCAGAACTTTTTCTACGAGCTCTTTTTTGGATAAGCGAGGAGATTTTAGAGGGCGCCTGGAACGATTGGCCAAGCCCTCTATCCCAGATCGATCGAATCTTTTTTTCCAGTAATAGAAATGACTTTTATGGATGCCGAAAGATCCACACGATACCAAGAATCTCGGATGCGGCGTATTTTTTTATAGGCTCCCTCTTCAATCCAGTACTTATCCCTATGGTACAAAATGTATGTGGACTGGAGACCTTTTCCTTATTTTTAAGCAACTTTTTTATCTCATAACCGATAATCTCTCTTAGATTATGCCACCAGTGACTTCTCTCACTTCTTTTTTTAGAAACTGCTCTTTTGGAGACAGCAACCAAACTACCCGCAATCAGCAAGAGTTGGCGCTTATTCTTGAATCTGCAGCTCACACGCTCGGTGATATCAAAGGTTATATTGCCATGAGTGCCGGAGGGGCTGCCTTTGAATGTGGAGGATTACTCGCCAGCACTTTTTTAAGTTCAGTGTGCCCTCCTTTATCGGCCCTTCCTCTTTTTACCCAGGCCTTTATTTTTGGAGTTTCTGCTTTTTCCGATACGATGGTGACCTGTTGGGCGAAATCTGTTTTGGAAGACTCCTCCGGACAAGAGAGTTTTTGGGAACAAACGAAAAGTCAGGGCAGTGTGAGGTTGATGGGGATCTTGGCCAGGGGGCAGTGTTTTGCAGTGGTAAATATTTTACAGGGAATGACGACGGTAGTGTGTGAAGAAAAAGCCGATACCCAATCAGGGGGTTTGCTGGGTCAGATGATCATTGGAGTTCAATGTTATATGGGATCGGGAGCTTTTGGATATTGCACTTTGGGAGTCATGCAAGAAATAGGAGAGAGGTTTAAAATTCAACTCAAGAATGTGAACGAGAGAACCCTTTATGAAAATTTGAGAAAAAAAGTTTCGGAGGGTTTGTCAGGCTTGGAAAAAATAGTTCAACAACCTCTTGCTGTAGGTCCCGTTTTCACTTCTCGAATGCAAGATCAGGAACCTGTGCGAGCTGGCAGTGGGGGAGTAGCTCCTGCTCCCCAAAGCGCAAGATCAGAAACGATGGCACTTGCTCCTTTTCAAGATATCCGGTTTTTTGCAGCTCTTGCCCGGGAGCAACGAATGGCTTTTGAGGAAGGAGTAAAGGGAGAAGTCGGTTATCGTTTTGGTCAGTATTATCCTCGCACAGGGGACTATGAATATTCAGAAACCATTCAAGATTCAACGGGTAAAATTGTTACAAATGGATTTACCTATAATGACACTACTGTCCCAACGTTAATTGAACAAATTCAATTGGTTAATAGAATCGTTCTTTGACATTTCATCCATATCCCCCGCAAATGCTTGTGCAATGGGCATTTTCTCGAAAAGCGAGATGCT